>Ga0129309_1000306_pt1 | contig 41568 bp, 48 predicted proteins | sample L1105metagenome_FD_94439 | JGI IMG/M metagenome (GOLD analysis project Ga0129309, IMG submission 94439) | Ring-tailed lemur group fecal microbial communities from Wisconsin, USA - L1105 metagenome | ecosystem: Host-associated > Mammals > Digestive system > Large intestine > Fecal | place: USA...
ACATCATTTTCGTTATCCTCAAAGAGAACAGACCTTACTTGCCTAACCCTCCTAAAAATCCTCAGAATTTATACTGATTTTTTTCATTTTGGGTATTGACTTTTTATAGCTGGTCTTTCATATTATCTCGCCATTGAAATCGGCGTAAAAACTTACTCCTTTGAACTCTTCCCGGCTGTACGCTTCGCGCATTACGCTGCGGAGCATATCACGCATAGCGGGACTTCTGCGGCATTTCACAACGATTCGTCTGCGGAAGATCCCGCCTATCTTACCGCCGTCCGTCGGTCCGAGCAGAATAACGGGAATATCTTTCCGCCCGTCCGCCGCGCTTTTTAACATTCCGAAAAAAAGCTCTGCGGCGCGCCCGACCGACTTTTCATAGGGCGAAGAAAGCGCCAGCAGACATATATCGCAGAACGGCGGAAAAATGAGCGCACGCCGCACGGAGATCTCCTGCTCATAAAACTCCTTGTAATCCTGCTTCGCGGCAAGCTCAAGAACGTAGTGGTCGGGCGAAAACGTCTGGATATACGCTCTGCCCTTTTTTGCGCCGCGCCCCGAACGTCCGACGACCTGCGTAATAAGCGAAAAGGTCTTTTCATAACCGAGGTAATCTCCCGCGTAAAGCGAACGGTCGATAAGCAGCACGCCGACCAGCGTCACATTCTCAAAATCAAGCCCCTTTGCTATCATCTGCGTGCCTATCATTATGTCATATTCGTTGTTGCGGAACTCGCTGAACCGCCGCTCGTAGGAAAATTTGGACATCGTGGTATCCGCGTCCATGCGCAGCACGCGCGCCTGCGGAAAATACTCCCGTATCTCGTCCTCAATGCGCTGCGTACCCGTTCCGCTCTGGTAAATATACCTGCTTCCGCATTTGTCGCAGATCTTCGGCATTTCGCGGCGAAATCCGCATATATGGCATATCGCGCTGCCATTTACCTTGTGATATGTCAGCGGAACAGCACAATTCGGACATTCGACTACCGCCCCGCAGCTTATGCAGTTCGCATAAGTGTGATACCCCCGCCTGTTCAGCAGCAGCATTGACTGCTCTCCGCGTTCGAGGTTCTGTTTAAGCTCCTCTAAAAGCTCCTCGCTGAAATTCCCTCGGTTGCCGTTTTCCGCCTCTATACGCATATCTATCATGCGGACCTCGGGCAGCTCGGCGGTGCTGTACCGCTCCTCCATTTCAAAAAGGCTGTACCGCCCGTTCAGCGCATTTGTATAACTCTCGAAACACGGAGTTGCCGACGCAAGCAGCAGCAGCGCCTTGTGTCTGAAGCACCTTTGCTTTGCGACCTCGCGGGCGTGATAGCGCGGGGACATTTCGGATTTATAGGTATGCTCGTCCTCCTCGTCGATAACGATGATACCGAGGTTTTCGACGGGCGCGAACACCGCACTGCGCGTCCCGATAACAATTTTCGCCTCGCCGCGCGCGATTCGCTTGAACTCGTCGGCGCGCTGCCCAAGCGAAAGGCTGCTGTGCATTATAGCAACGGTGTTCCCGAAAAGACTCTGAAATTTCCCGACCGTCTGCGGCGTAAGAGAAATTTCGGGAACGAGCAGTATAGCCGTTTTCCCCTCTTTCGTCGCCGCTTCGATAAGCTTTATGAAAACCGAAGTCTTTCCGCTTCCCGTAACGCCTCTGAGCAGCGCGCACTTCGCCTTGCCGCTGTCCATAAGCTGCTTCAGCCCGTCATAGGTGCGCTGCTGGAGCGGCGAAAAGCGCAGATCCGAAAGGTTCTGCGTAATTTCCGCTTCTTTTGAAACAGCCCGCGAAACCTCGGTTTGCTCAATTCCCACCAAGCCTTTCAGCTCAAGATTTTTCACCACCGACGCCGTAACATTGCAAAGGTAGCAAAGTTCCCTGACGCTTGCCGCGCCGACCTCGCCGAGCGTTTCAAGCACGCTTTTCTGCTTCGGCGAAAGCCGCATATCTGCGGTTTCCGCGCCCGTCGGATAGACCGTGCGTTCCGTTTCGTCGCCTACCTTGCGGCGCGAAAGCTCCTTTTTTTGAATCACGCCTTTGGCGGCAAGCGCGGCGACGATACGCCGGTTTTCCGCCCTTGTCAGCAGCGCCGCGCGCTCCTTTCCACCGTCAAGCGCGTAATATTCGCTTATCAGCTTCTGCTCCGCACCGCTCAGCGCGGTCTGCGGCGGATCTTCCGCGAAAGCATACTCCTCCGAAATCATAAGCGAAAGCCCCGCAGGAAGCATTGACCTCACCGCGTCATAGTATGTGCAGAACGTCGTTTCACGAAGCCACTGCGCTATTTCAAGCATTTCTCCGCTGAGAAAAATACCGTCGTCCGCCGCGGAATATATCTCTTTCAGCTTCGCGTCGGTATCCCGATTCCCGACTGAAAAGACAACCCCCGCGCGCTTGCGGTTTCCGCGCCCGAACGGCACGATAACGCGCGCGCCCGCACGAACATCCCCCGCAAGATAGTCGGGAACGATATAATCAAACAATTCGTCGAACGACGCGGCGGTTTTCTCAACGGCAACGGCGGCAACAAGAGCGCTCACTGCTTCAGAAGCTCCTCAAGCAGTTCCTTTCTGCGGAAGGCGCGGTTCTTTTCGGCGGAAACCGCCGCCAGAAAACCGCCGACCGCCTCGGAAAGCTCGCCGTTTACTATAAGATAGTCGTAATTTTCCGCGTATGTAAGCTCGCGCTTCGCCGTTTCGATACGGCGGAGAATGGTTTCCTCGTCCTCCGTTCCTCGCTTGTGGAGCCGTCTGTTCAGTTCCTCGAACGACGGCGGAAGAATGAATATCATCGCGCAGTCGGGAAAGATCCGCTTTACATTTGCCGCGCCCTCGACCTCGATTTTGAGTATAACGTCCTTCCCTGCGGCAAGCATATCCTCGACCGCCTTTTTCGGCGTTCCGTAGTAATTTCCGCAGTATTGGGTATATTCGAGCAGTTCGCCGTCCGCGATCATTTTTTCAAACTGCTCCCTCGTTCTGAAATGATAGCTTACGCCGTCGGTTTCTCCGTTGCGCATAGCGCGCGACGTTGCCGAAACCGAGTAAAAAAGATTGCCGTTTGCAGCCAGAGCCTCCGCCAGTATTGTATCCTTTCCGCAGCCTGCAGGCGCGGAAACTACGATCAGTATCCCCTTATCCATTTTCAGCTTCCTTTCTGTCGTTATCAGCCCCGCAAACGGCGTCCGGCTCCTTCGCCGAAAGCACGATATGACCGCTGTCCATGACAATGACGGTCTTTGTACGCTTTCCGCAGGTCGCGTCGATCGCGGTAAACTTGTCCTTTGCGGCGGAAATAAGCCGCTTAGCAGGAGCGGAGTCCGCGTTTATCACCGCAACGATGCGCCCGCTGTTGACGCGGTTGCCGTATCCTACTTCAATCAATTCCATTCCGCAGCCTTTCCTTTCACCCATATATAACATCTATTTTAGTATATCATTTTTTACATGGAAAATCAATACTTTTCGCCGTTTGCAAACAATTTTTCCGAAAAAATACAAGCAAATTTCACCTGCTGTTCTCTTTATTTTAGTGCATTACGACGAAAAAAGCGTCCGTTTTAATGTGGACGCCTGGATATGCATTGATTTCCCCGCATATTTGTGATATAATAAAATAGATTATCAGGAAATAAAGGATTGAAAGGAACTGTCAGATGGCAATTTATATTATTTTATTTGCGGCTGCGGTAATTTTCGGGCTTATTCTGCTGAAAAAGGAGCCTACGCCCGTTAAAAAAACCGTTTATGTTGCGGTTATGTTCGTCCTGCTTTATTTCGTGTCGATTTTCCGCTACGGAATGGGCAACGACTATTTCAGCTATATACGCATATTCAATGAGATTTCAGCCGCAGGCTGGGACGAAATTTTTACAGGCAAATACGAGCCGCTTTTCGCCCTGCTCACAAAGCTTATAGCCTGCGTTACACAAAGTTCCGAGGTCATGTACGCGATATATGCCGCGCTTATCCTCGTTCCGGTGGCATTTGCGATACGCAAATACAGCGACAACGTATGGCTTTCCGTTACGGTGTATCTCTGCTTTACATTTTTCTACACCTCGCTCAGCTTTATCCGCCAGAGCCTTGCCGTTTCGGTCATTATTCTTGCCTACGGCTTTATGAAACGCCGCAAAATCGTCCCGGTGCTTATTCTCGGCGTTATTGCGGTGCTGTTCCACTACACTGCGGCGGTCTTTATCCCGTTCTACCTGCTTTCGCTGATAAAACCTACGAAAAAGTATCTCATCATCTACGGTTCGGTTTCCATCGGCGCGCTTATTACCTGCCTTATAATGAAAGCGGCGGGCGCAAATCCTCTGAATCTGATTGCTCAGCTTATTTCGGCGGTTGCAGGCAAGGATTATACGAGCTATATCGGCACGATATGGTTTGAAACAGGCTTCGGCATACACTATCTCATTATGCCCGCCGTGCTGCTGGCAATAGTTATGACAGCATATTTCTGCGGCTGGAAGGAGCGTCCCGAAGCAGATATGCTTTTACAGCTCACCCTTATAAATACCTCGATCTGGAGCTTTATCGTCTACGCGTTCATCATCGAACGTTTCTCGATGTTCATTTTCATTTTCTCACTGTTTACAATCCCGTCAATAACGAGTTATTTCAACGAAAAGGCTCTGAAGGCGGAAAGCAATGTCACCGTGGACAAAACCATGCCGGGATATTCCAAAAGGAAAGCCGAAGACAAGAAAGATAACGCGTTCCTTATCACCGTCGGAATAACCGTCGGAATGTTCGTCTACAACTGCTTCGGAATGGCTCTGAATTTTCACGGCGTATGCCCGTACATGATGATTTTCCCTGAGCTGCAGGACGCTGTCGACGGATATGACACACCCGAAAAAAATGTCGAAGCTCTCCGCACAAACGCCGACATTTACACGTATCTTATTCAGCTGAAAAACTCAGGCTGCGGCTATGCGATAATTTCCACTACGGATAATTATTCGGGATTCACGCCGGCTATCCTGCGTGCCGCCGACTATGCGGGAACTGGTCTGCGCGCCGAGCATGAAGCTCCCGCGAAAGATTATTCCGAAGTAGCTGCTTCGGGCGTAAATATAGAACGCGGCGAAAACACCGCCGAAGTTACCGACGCTTTCGGAAACACTGTCGAAATCCCCGCTGACAGACTTTGCTTTGTTTTATTTAACGAAAACGGCGAAATGTTCGACGGAACGCAGTTCACGGTAGACGAAGCAAAGCGCAGGGCGGAAAAGCTGGAAATTGTTTCAGCTACATCAGAATGACGCGCACGAAAACCGCGCTTAGAATAAAGCCCGCTATGTCCCCGCAGAGCGCTGCGGGAAGCGCATAGCGGGTCTTTTTTATCCTCGTCGCGGCAAAATATACCGAGATTGTGTAGAAGGTTGTTTCACTGCTGCCGAGGATGACCGAAGCGACCTCTCCCGCAAAGCTGTCCGCGCCGTTTTCACGCAATATCTGCTCAAAAAGTGCAATCGAGCCGCTCCCCGAAAACGGTCGGAGCAGCACAAGCGGCGCACACTCCGGCGGGAAGCCTATAGCAGTGAAAAACGGCGCAAGCAGCCCGGAAAGCAGCTCCATTCCGCCCGAAGCGCGGAAAACCGCGATAGTTACGACTAAACAGAACAATGCGGGAAAGATCTCCAAAACAGTTTTCAATCCATCCGTTACTCCCGCGGTAAACTCGCCGAAAACATCGGTCTTTTTGTACAGCCCGTATACCAGAACGAGTGCAAAGAAAACAGGGATAATAAAATCCGTGAAGCTCATTTCGCCCTCCGTTTATCGTAAAACGCCCGGAAAAACCGCGCGGAAAGCAGCGCAGCCGTAAGCGACAGCGCGGAAACTATCCAAACGCACGGCAGGATCTCCATAGGATCAGCCGAGCCGTTTTTGAGCCGCAGCGCCGCGACCGTAGTGGGAATTATCTGAAGGCTCGCGGTATTCATCACGGTGAAAACTATCATATTATGGCTCGCACAGCCGTCTTCGCATTTTTCCTCCTCTTCAATTTCACGCATTGCAGCTATCCCGAACGGCGTAGAAGCGTTGCCAAGTCCAAGCAGGTTCGCAGTAATGTTGAGCGTGATGAACTGCATTGCCGCGCCGCCTTTTTTTAGTCCTCTGAACAGCTTTCCGAGCGCAGGCGAAAACAGCTTAGCAAGAAGCTCGGTAATCCCTGCCGCCTGAGCCACGCGCATAAGTCCGCTCCAGAGGCAGATTATACCTATAAGCGAAAAAGCAAGCTCGACCGCGCCGCCGCACTCGCTCAGAAAAGCCTCGGAAACCTCTCCGATACGTCCCGTTGCCGCCCCGAAAATCAAGGACAGCACCAGCATTATCGTCATGACCCACTTCATCATAACAAACCCCTCCCGCATACATTCTTATAAAATGTATGCGGGAGGGGTTCGGTTTAGTAGGTCAAGGCGTGCAAAAGTTACAGCATTGCGGCGCGAAGCTCCTCAATATCCTTACCGATGAGCGGCGCCATGCTGTCCTTATATTTTGAAAGGTCAAGCGTTTCCAGCTTTTCCTCCGTCTTTGCGCAAAGTTCGGGTTTATACAGCAGGACGGTTCGCAGCGCCGATAGGCATTGCCGCACAACCGTCGGCTTTTCATCGTCAAGACAAGCGAGCAGCCTGTCAAAATTTTTCTCGATTTTATTTTCATTGTCCCACTTTGCCTGAGCGCAGATAAGGCGAAAACCGCGCGTCCGTTCAAACGGGCTTTTGCTGTCAAGCAGCGCAAAAAAATCGCCAAGATATGGATAAAGCGCGTCTGACTCTGCGGATTTCGCTTCAAGTTCAAGCAAAAGGGCGTACGCCTGCGTATTGTTTATGCCCCTGAGTCCGTCAATAATGTTCATCTGCTCTCCTTAGACAACAAAAACCGCTCCCGACGCTTGATCGGAAACGGTTTGTTTTGTTTGAAATTATGCTCTTACGTCAAGCACCGTGCCTCTGCCGTCGGCTGAAGGGATAACGGTCTGTAAGCTGTCAAGCAGCTTCATGCTTGCCGCTTCCTGTGAATCCATGACGTTCTTCAGCATTCCCGTAGAAACCTGCGACTGTACGCTGTACTGCGCCATATTCATCGAAAGCTGGGCAATATATCCTGTAATGCCGTCCATGAAAACACCTCCGCTCTTATGATTATTTTTTATTATATCATGTTTTCTCCGCCGGTTCAAGCAATAAAATGCACAAAAAAAAGAAAATTTTTCGTTATTTCTGCTGAAAGCTGACGATTGACGGTAAAACGTTTTCACGGTATAATTAACGTCAGATTATACTTGAAAGGTGACACACTATGGATATGATTTTACTTGCGGCGGTATGCTATACGATATGCGGACTTTCTGACAAATATGCGGTTTCTACCGCGAAGCTCACAGGGCTTCAGATAACGTTTCTGATGGCGGGAGCAACCGCCGTATTCATGGGGATAATGCTCCCCTTTATGAATATTCCCTTTTCGGCATTTTCATGGCAGCTAGCGGTTGCGGTCGTGCTTATCGCGCTGAACAAGCTGCTTGAATTTGTGCTCAGTGCAAAGGTTCTCACCGAAATGAGCGCATTTGAACTTAAAGCGTGGGTCGGAACAGTCGTGTTCATATCATATTTCGCCGATTTTCTTATTGACGGAAAGCCGATTTCGGTTATCGGGCTGCTTTTTATTTTGATAATGGCTGTCGGACTGTTCCTTATCGCAAAGAGCAACAAGCAGCAGATTCACTATAAGAAAATTGTTCTGCCGCTTATTTTTTACATCATTGTACGGTTCGGATACGGACTTACAATGCGCTACGCGGAGCCTTACGGCAACAGCTCGCAGATACTTTTCTTCTCGCTTATCCTGCTTGCGATAGCGCTCATACCGTTTGTTTCGCTTCTTAAGATGGTGCGTGAAAAGCCCAAAGGAGTGCTTGTCGTTTCACTCACAAAGCTGCCCAATGCGGTAGGGCTGTTCGCTGAAAACGCGGCGATTGCAGTCAGCCTGACCGGAAGCGCAATGATAATGCCGATCGTACTCATAGCGCTGTTTTTCATCGGGGTTTTCCGCAAGGAGTACTGCACAAAGCTCAACCTTATCGGCGCAATAATCTCAATTGTCGGAATTGTGGGATTTCAGCTGCTGAAGTAGGCGCGCGCATATTCAGCCGCCTTCGGCGGCTGAATATGCGGCGGCTTGCCGCCGCATACGCGGAATCACGCAAAGCGTAATTCCGCGCCGCGCGCACTTCGCCTACAGCACTATGTATATTATACAGATTCACATGCTTGACAGGCATATTAAAATATGCTATTATTAAAATTAAGGATGTGGTACGATGGAGCTTCGTGTTCTTCAATATTTTTTAGCTGTAGCAAGGGAAGAAAGCATTTCGGGCGCAGCAGAATTTTTGTATCTTTCACAGCCAACGCTGTCACGTCAGCTCAAGGAGCTGGAAAACGAGCTGGGTAAACAGCTTTTTATACGAGGAAACAGAAAAATAACGCTCACAGAGGAAGGCATGCTGCTTCGCAAGCGAGCGGAAGAGATAGTGGAGCTTGTTAAAAAAACAGAAGATGAGATTTCCGCATCTGAAGATATGCTTGCCGGAAATATAACTATCGGTGCAGGAGAAACCGACGGCAACCGTTTTTTAATAAAAGCAATAAATGACCTGCGGCGTGATTATCCGCTTGTTCATTTTCATATTATAAGCGGAGACAGAGTTACGATTACGGAAGCTATCGACCGCGGTCTTATAGATTTCGGACTGGTTTTCGGAAACGTTGACTTTACAAAGTATGATATGATGCCTATTCCCTATAAAGATACATGGGGAGTTCTTATGCGCCGCGACGATCCTCTTGCACGGAAGGAAGCTGTTACGGCTGAGGATCTGACGGATAAGCCGCTGATAATTTCACGTCAGGCGTTTCAGAATTTAGAATTTAAAAATTTTTTTCACTGCGAGCAGGACCAGCTGAATATCGTTGCAACCTATAACCTTCTGTTTAACGGCGCTCTTATGGTGGACGAAGGAATAGGCTATGCTATAGGCTTTGATAAGCTTATAAATGTTTCCGGTGACAGCAGTTTGTGCTTCAGACCTCTGTCGCCAAGGATAGAAGCGGGCATGAGCATTGTCTGGAAAAAATATCAGATGTTTTCAAAGCCGGCACAGAAATTTTTACAGATATTGCAAGGAAAAGAATAATCATTTACATCATAATTCAGACACGTCAAAAATGCTGCGTTTTTCCGCCGACTGTTTATTGTACACATTTTTCAGATTTTAACTGTTGGTTCATGAATAGGATAACAGCAAAGCCGATAATTCCGCCATTTGGAATTATCGGCTTGCTTTAGCATCATGAAAAATTGAATCTTTAATTATTAACATCCCGCCTATTTATGTTTTTTGCAATTTACTCCTCCCTGTTCATCTGCTCAAGCTTTTCGTTCACTTTGTCCGCAAGCTGCTTGCTCTGATAATAATTTATAAAATATGTCACCGCGTAAACCGCAAGTATTGAAAGCATCATTAAAATCACGCCCGGCAAGGAAAAGCTGTACCAGCCGAACCATGCGCCCAGTCCGAGAACCGCCGCGCATATAAACACAAAATGTATGCAGTGGCGTATCCAGCCCTCGCGTCTGCCGGCATCATCCTTATCCAAGATAAACTTTGTTCCAAGCCCTGTAACTAACCCAACGGCAAGGATCTGCGGCAGGATCATCAGGTCGATTTTCTCAGTCAGCACGTTTCCGCCCGATTCAATCGTATTAATGAATATCCAAAAGGTGCAGACGATCAGCGTTGCGGTCGTTATAGTCGAACAAACCGAAATCAATCTCGTTATTTTCTTCATATCGCATAACCCCTTTCCCTGCTCATATTCCGAAATGTTTCTTCAACAACGGAACATACTGCCGTGAAATAACGACCGTTTCGCCGTTTTTCAGCACAGCCTCAAACCGCCCGCTTATCGACGGAACCAGCCTGCGCACTTTTGAAAGATTTACAATGGCGGACTTTGAAACGCGCAGGAAATCCGTACCGCTGAACTGCTCTTCAAGCTCGTACAGCTTACTTTTTATCTCTAAAACTTCCTTTTCGCCGTAGGCGAACACCCTGTTATCGACCGATTCAAAATAATACACATTTTTAGGGTCGATGACGCGAATACTCCCGTCGTCGAGGTATCCCGTGAACGGATTTCTACCCGATTTTATATTGTAAATCAGTTTCATGAGCCGCTCGTCAAGGTCGTTTGTGCGGATAACGATTTCTTCTTCGCCGTCAGGCGGGAGCGGCTCTATAGTAATTTTCATATCATAATTTCCTTTCATTTTCGGGCAGTTTTCCGTTTCCGTCGGTTATCTGTCCGAAAATCTCTTTCTGCGCGCAACGATAACCGCAGCACCCGCTAATATTATACCACAAATCAGAATAATTGCAACCTCTCCCCAGACGGGCAGGATATTATCGCCAAACGATACCGTAACTCCCATTTGCTGTGCATATTCCACACCAACCGTTTCGCTGAACTCTGCACCGAAGTCCGCAAAAAGCGTTTCGGAAGCGTGAGCCGTCATAACGCTGCGGAGCATGGATGTTCCATAGAGTACGGGCGTGCATTTGAGGAACGTCTGAACGCCTTCGGGCAGTCCGCCCATGGGAATATATATCGCACCGAGAAATCCTACAAGCGTTCCGATAACCGTCCCGAAGCCCGACCATGCGCCCTCGTTTTTGACGAACTGCGAAATAAGATTCATAAGCGCGGCGTATGTAAACGAGTTTGCGGCAACCATCCCGATTATTTCAAGATTTTCAAGGACCGAAAACGCCTGCGCGCCCTGCGAAACAACGTAAATTTCGGAAATAATGAGCGTGATAATTCCGATTATCATTGAGCAGATCCACGCCGCGCCGATATACCCCAGCGAGATTTTCAGCCGCGAAACGGGCGAAACGAAGAAGCTCTGCATTCTGTGCTCCGACGAATCCTTTATCTGAAAGCCGATAAGCGTAAGCGTTACCGTTACCGTGTTTACCGCGAGAATGCCCGCGACCGTCCAGAGCAGAAAGTATATTTTCGCATTGCTTTCAACCTGTTCAAGGTTGCTTATATGCATTTCCTCCGCCGTGTCCACAATGCTCTGTATATTCATGTCGCCGAGGAAGAAAAGCATGAGCGCGATAACGATAAGCATCGTGAGCAGCGAGAAGAAAACCGTTCCCCTGTCTCGGAAATAGCGCTTTAGATTGCGCCCGATAAGTGTTGCTGTCTGTTTCATTTTTGTTCCTCCTCTTAATCATTCAGCGCCTTGCCGCAGGCGTTCAGAAATACGTCGTCCATAGTTCCCTGTACGACCTCGAAGCCGTTTATTTTTTCACCAAGCTTTTCGAGTATCGGAAGTGCGTCGACAGTGGCTTTGAGCGGAACTATAATAATTCCCTCGCGCTCGCTGTTTTCAAATCCGAGTTTTTCCAGTTCAGCCTGCGCCTGCGCGGCATCCTTCGGCTGGATTTTCAGCGTGTCGTGCGCAAAGCGTTCCTTCAGCTCAAACGGAGTACCCCCCGCAACGACCTTTCCGCTGTCCAGCAGGACGATATGGTTCGCCTGCGCCGCTTCTTCCATGTAATGAGTGGTAAGAAAAACAGTCATTCCGTAATCGCTGCGGAGTTTCCCGACCGTTTCCCAGACGCTTTGACGGGTCGCGGGGTCAAGTCCCGTAGTCGGCTCGTCAAGAAAGAGTATTTCGGGCGTATGCATAAGCGCGGCGGCAATCTCGCAGCGCCGCTTCTGTCCGCCGGATAGTTTTCCGTAACGCCTTTTCAGCACGTCGTCAAGCTTCAGCAGCTTTGTCACTCTCTCAAGGCTTTCTCTGTTTTTCCGCGCGTCCTTTTCATAAAGATTTCCGCGGCAAATCAGATTTTCCTCGACCGTCAGTATATCATCAAGGCAGTTCTGCTGCCATACAATACCTATCCTGCGGCGGATAAGCTCGTTTTCCTTTCCGAGCGCGTGTCCGCAGACTGTAACCTCGCCGTCGGTCGGCTCAAGGAGCGTCGCCAGCATATTGATAACCGTGGATTTTCCCGCGCCGTTCACGCCGAGGAAGCCGAAAAGCTCTCCCTTTTCGACGCTGAAGCTAACGCCGTCAACCGCCTTGACATTCCCGAAATATTTTTTTAGATTTACGGATTCTATGATGTTCATTTTCATATCTAACCTCCTAATAACAGTAAAATCTATTGGACCGCAAAAATTGTATTTTTTTCAAATATTCCAAATGCAAACCCAAGCCTAAGATAGATCGGCATATTGGAATATGCTTCAAAACTTGTTCTGCCAAGAAAATCATCTAAAGACAGTTCCTCGTAATACCCGTAAGGATTTGCAACTACAATATTATCATTGGGAATGTCTATCCCTGTTATCAAAGAATAGTGTAATGTCCACTCATTTTCATATTGCGCAGCCCACTCAAAGGGAACGGGAATACCTCTTGAAAGATTGTCATAAACCTTATCAATCAGCTCCGTATTAGACAAATACTTATACATCGTAGTGTGATAGACGCTAAACTGCTTGTTCATTTCATTACAAAACGCCTGTCCGGTTGACGTCACGACCTTGCCATACTCATTATACAGACTTTCTTCTGTAATCTTCTGACCATTCCAAGCCGAAAACATCTCCAAAACAGCATATCCGCACGATATATCCTGTTCAATAACATCTATGTTATCTATAAAAACCGCCGACGCATATTTTTCATTGTTGTAAATAGACGAATAGTCGTCCAATATCGAATCTGTACGAATTTGCAAAATAATAAGCGCTGACAACAAAATTAAAATCAGAATACCAATTATTAAAGCTGATATCCGCATAATTATCCTCGTCTTTGGTTTCATGTCTTTCCCCTTCCTTAATTATCATCTCCGGCATGTTTTACATATCATCTATCCCCCGTATCATTCCTGTTTTTTGGGAGTACTTTTGTAAGAATTAAAGCATAAGCAAGAATTAGGGCAATTAAAATAAGATTATGGTCAATCCTTTTTTCTACTGTTAAACCTGTTTCATTTGCAAAGGCACTAATCATATCAATTGCGGAGTGGGTAATAATGCAGGGCAGCAGACTCCCGCCACGATAAAATATAACAACAAACAAATATCCGATTGCGATCGCACGGATCACTTGACATAAATTGGGAATAAGCTCTACGCCGCTGCCGTTTATCAAATGCAATAAATGTCCTAAGCCAAAGGTCACACTTGAAATAATAATCGCAGATTTAATATTGTCTTTTGCCATCGCCTTGAAAAGAAATCCCCTAAAAAGCACTTCTTCTATAAAACCAACACAAAGCATATAGATAAGATAACACACCGTATCAATAAGCGGAAGGTTGACCGCGATCCCAAACCAAAGATTGCTTGTAGCCAAGATAAAAAGCGGCACATAATAAAGGAACTTGCGGGCGGGTACAGTAGTTTTACAAAGCCCATACTTTTCGAGCAAACCGTTTTTTCTAATAAAATTAAACAGAACAACAGTCATCACGACATTAAAAACTGCGTTTGCAGCACCTTCTATACCGATTATTTTATTTAATGGATTTGCGACAGATTGCAGAACACAATAAACTACAATCCAAACAATAGTAAAGGTGATTTCGCTTTTCTCATATAATTTCTTCATTCTGTTTCCTCCTGTACAGCTAATATTGCATACAACTTGAATTATAATATAAACCTTGACACTGATTTAATCAATCCGTCCAGCAAACAGTTGCTCTATATTTTTTCTGTTTTATTTTAGTTCAATATACTGCTTATCTATCATTAAATCTGTCGCCTTAATAAATGGATTATGATACCTTTTTCGCTTTTCCGGCAGACACAGCCTTTTAGAAATTACAGTATTTAACTTTTCGTAGGCTTCAGGAGTTTTAAACTGAATTGCCTTGGTCGGACAATATGCCACACAAGACATACAGCCGTGACAGCGGTGATTCCAGATAGGGCGGCTTTCTTCCATGACAATATTCTGCGTTGGACACACCTTGGCGCAGGTCGCACAGCCTACGCATCGGTTATCGGTATAAAAGCCCTTGTCGTACTCATGCTCAACCTCCATGTACGGCGTCATAAGCTTAGGGTATAATTTCCTTGTAATTACAGACATATGCGGGTATGCTCTGTTTTTCCTTACGGATAGTTCTCTGCTGATTTTCCGAATTTCTCTTTCCATAAGGGGAAGCATCATTTTTTCCGGCGGAAAAGGCGGGTATGCCGTACATTGGCTTGCAACGCAGCGCAAAGCATAGCCGTAATTAAGATGTATCCCTTTCTCAGACAATAAGCGTTCCATCGTTTCAAAACATTTTCCATGTATCGCAACATAAGTAGCGACCATAAAAACATAGGCGTTGGGATTGATTTTCAGTTTCTTTACGAAATCTTTCATAGCACCCGGCATATCCCATTCATACACGGGAGATACAAACCCAACTACGGCGGCGTTTTCAGCGGATGCCTCCTCCGGATTGCAGCGGACAGATATGATTTCCGCCCCGCCGATTCCCTCTGCAATTTTCATGGCGGCTCTCAGACTGTTACCTGTGCCGCTAAAATAATAAATGATATTTTTCATGAAAGATCTCCGTTTGATAAAGCTCTAATATGTCACATTTGCAGCTCATCATCAGCTGTATTTATAGAATGGTTCAGTCCGCTTAATGCCGTAGGCTTTTTGTTCAGATAAAGACAGCAGGCTATTGAAAAAACAACCGTTACAGCCACATATAAATACTGATAGTAATCGCTTTCTTTTGATTAAAGTATAACAGGCGCGGAAAACAATCGCAAGCGGTTTTCGCTGACCTGTAAAATCCAACGGGTAAACTGCAATAAATATTACCTGAAAAGAAAACGTTATCAAAAATCTTCGTAATTTACATGCACATAAAAAAACATAACAGCGCACGGTCGGAAAGGAATCTATTGACAATGACGGTCGACAGGCACAGAAATACCGCCGCTTGGTATACCCATGCGGCGGTATGAATGACTCCGTATATTGTAAGCCATATTCGCATAGTAGTTGCTCACGCAAGCCGAGTGATCTTGACCGATGTTCCTGTCTGCCAACCGCTGTGCAGACCGTCGGGATTGATAGCGTCCCCTCTGAAATCGAACACATCGTTAATGTGTCCTGCGCAATCCTTGTCAAGCGTGAACAGATACGCAACCGCTCTGTGATAAGCGTCGGTTGACTTCATCTTGGCGAGAACGGAGTAATACTTTTTCTCGTGTTCGCTGTTCTTAAACTGTACCATTGAAATTCTCCTCTCAAACTGATTGGTTTAGGGTCTGTTTGCCTTGCAAGTATATTGTATCTAATTAAAGCATTAAAGTCTATACCTTTTTTAGAAAAGTCAAGCGTTTGCGTGTTTTTTCGTAGGCTTCACTAAAAAATGTAGTCATATATTGAAAAGTATGGCAGGAAGTAACATTGTAACTTTTCTTGCTAACCGATGTGCCGCTTCTTCTTCGCAGCCTTCCATTTCTCAACCCTTTCCTTACAGCGAATATCTTCCTGTGCTTTTTTCCTTTATCTTTGAAAAACGGACACTTACCTCTAAATGATGTGTTCGTCAATGCAGAGCATTTTCCGTCCCAATATGCAAAACACTTGGTGTTTTTGCAACAGGGCAAGGCGGCGTTCAGACTGTCGTTCATAATAATTCTATCCTCCTTATTTTTGTAAAGTATGCCAAATTACTTGTTTACCAACTGTGCAATGATACAACATTTCTGTCTAAATGCACAAGACTATCAGCAGGAACTTATCTATTAGATAGATTTTTGTATCTATGCTATCCCACAATGTCGGATTTTGAGCATAAAAAAGCGGAGAGCTTCTTTCAAAACTCTCCGTTACACCTATTATAATGGTATGTGCATTGGACACGCCTTTTCATAAGCGTATTCTTCTATCAAATTGTAAAGAAAAAGGACACCTTTCAGCGAAAAGCGTCCTTTATTCGTTGCTGAGGTATGGTCTGCGTTTTTTGCGGCACTACAATTCTTGTTGTAATGCGGGTTTGTGTCCATATCCCTTAGATGCCACCAGTAAATCGGAAGCGTTTTTGTTATTAGATTTACGCTTGAGGATATGTTGCTACAACGTTTGACGCTGCGCTCCATACACCGTTTACATAAGCCATAACGCGGTACTTGTAAACTGTTCCGTTTGAAAGATTCTTGTCAACATAGCTTGTTGTATTTACGGTAGTAATTGTGGTCCATGCAGTGTCATATGAACGCTGGATTCGATACTGCGTTGCGCCGGATACTCCGTTCCATCTGAGCGTTATCTGCTTATTGCCGCTTATTGCCGTTAGGTTTGAAGGAATAGTAGAAGTCGGAGTTACGGATACGACTGCAGAAGCAGGACTCCAGATCCCGCCAACATTGGCAAGAACGCGGTATCTGTAGGTTACGCCGTTCTGAAGACCATTGTTTGTATAAGTGAGCGAAGATGTAAAAGTGACAGTCGTCCAACCGGCAGAGGTGTATCTCTGAACGCGGTACTGCGTAGCGTTTGCTACCTTGCTCCAGGAAATCGTTGCGCTGTTTGCGCCCGCATATCCCTTTACATTGGCAGGTGCTGTTACTGCAGCCGCAGTTTTTGCGGAAACAGTTTTGCTTGCTTCGCCCCACACGTTGCTTTTTCCTGCAATGACGCGGTATGTATAGGATGTGTTTGCAGCAAGCCCTTTATTAACAAAGCTTGTTGATGCTGTAGTTCCTACGGTAGACCATTTTCCTGAAATATACCGCTGGATTCTGTACTGATTTGCGCCGCTTACCGCGCTCCATTTTACCGTTACGCTGTTTGTGCCGCCGGTTGCAGTCACTGTTGCCGGTGCAGAAACACCGTTAGGCTTTGCGGTTATGACTGCGCTTGCCTTGCTCCATACTCCGTTTACCTGTGAAAGCACACGATATTGATAAGAGGTGCCGTTGGTAAGTCCGTTTTCCGCAAATATTGTGGAAGAAGTAAACCCGATTGTTTTCCAGATTCCTCCGGTGTAGCGCTGGATACGATATTCCGAGGCGCCGGTAACCTTGTTCCAGGAAAGGGTTACGCTGCGGTTGCCGCCCGCTGCAGTCAGTCCTGTAGGAACGGTAGACGATGCCGCATAAGGCGTCGCGGAAGCGGAAGCGCTTGCATCGGTCCACTCTCCGGCAACAAGTCCGAGAACGCGGTATGTATATTTTGTTCCGGCGGAGAGACCTTTGTTGGTGTAGCTCTCGGCTGTCGGATAGGCAATGGTGACCCATTTTTCGTTTGCATAACGCTGAACACGGTACTGAGTTGCCCCTGCGAGCCAGTTCCACTTAAGCGTTACTGAATTTGCGCCGGCTGTTGCGGTAAGTCCGACAGGTCTGTTGTTGAACTTAGCGGTAACGGAATAAGAACCGGTCCCTCCGCCGCTATAGTTCTTAATAAAAATATAATATGTTCCCGCCGGGAGCCCGCCCCCGCTGGCGGACGCATAGTTTACATTTCCGGACAGCTTGTAAGACGAGTTCATTCTGTAAAGCGTGATTTCTTTATAGGAAGAATATACCATATTGCAAGTACTTGCACAGTTCCACGACTGTGCAGGCATAGCTTCGGCATTTGAATCATACAGATAAAGCTTTGCATTGGTCATGTCCGCGGTAACCGAAACATAAATATTTGACGGTTCGTTCAGAACTACCTTATAATAGACACTGTCGCCGTTTGCCAGAGTGCCGTTGTAGGTTATTTTGCTTACGATTTGTGTAGCAGAACTCATTGTACTCACCGCATTTGCGGGAAGTGCGAATGAAACTGCTGCGATAGCTGCCGCAAGAAATACGGCTATAAATCTTTTGATTTTCATATTCTTTTCCTCCTTATCGGTTTTTGCCGCCCCCCATTTCGGCTGTACCTTAATTATATACTTATTTTTTCGCCATGTCAAGCCATTTTTCGCAGTATTATCCGAAAAATCATGCATAAATATTCCAAATGGAGTTGTGTTTTTTCACAAAGTGTCATTTATGCCTTATTGACAGAAAAATGGCTGCGTGATATAATATGTAAAAGCAGGAATAGTACGCAGGCGCAATTCCGGAGATCACACCCGTCTGCGGCGCGGCCTTAAACAAAAACGGAGTAAATTAAAATGGAAAAGCTTACCGAACTGACAGAAAATATCATGAACGAGCGATTTGGAAAGGATAACGTTATTGCCCTGGCAACCGCTCAGAATAACGTTCCATATGTTCGCGGCGTGAATGCTTATTATGAAAACGGCGAGTTTTACGTTATTACATATTTGCTTTCTGGGAAGATGAAGCAGCTGTCGGAAAATCCTCGCTGCGCTGTTTCGGGAGAATGGTTCACAGCCTCAGGAATCGGAGAAAATCTCGGCTGGTTCGGTGCGCCCGAAAATGAAGGTCTCGCTGTAAGGCTGAGAAATGTGTTTTCCGAATGGATCGACAACGGTCACAACAATTTTGACGATCCGAACTGCATTATCCTGAAGATAAAACTGAAAAACGGCGTACTATTTTCACATGGAATTCGTTATGATATTGATTTTGAAAAATAAATGCAAACAGCCGGGAAGAACATATTTTCCTCCCGGCTGTTTTTGTTTAATGCGGCTGCGTCTGCAAAAAGCCTCTCTTGTATTCACACCTATTTGATTTTTGCCTGAAGAATGTTCAGCAGCTCGCCGAAACGCTGGAAGTGAACTACTTCTCGTTCGCGCAGGAAGCGGATAACGTTGTTCACGTCAGGGTCATCGGATATTCTCAGGATATTGTCGTATGTTGCACGAGCTTTCTGTTCTGCTGCCATATCCTCCATCAGATCCGCGATAGGGTCGCCCTTTGATTGGAGATATGCGGCTGAAAACGGAACGCCTGCCGCGCTTGCTGGGTATACCGCATTAGCATGGTCAATATAGTAATCGCCGACCCCGTATCTGTCAAAGCTGCGCGCGCCCTCGCCCTTGTTCAGCTGAGCCACAATTGAGCCGATCATTTCTAGGTGCGATAGTTCTTCGGTACCTATATCGGTCAGCAGCGCAATTCCCCGCTTATCCGTCTGCGAAAAGCGCTGTGAAAGATATCGAAGAGATGCGCCGAGTTCACCGTCCGGCCCGCCATACTGACTTAGTATATAACTCGCAAGCCTTGGGTTCCTGTTGTTGATTTTTACGGGAAATTCCGTTCGTTTTTCAAAAATAAACATATCTTTCCCTCCTTAAACAAGCCGTTCGGACGGCCATGCTCCGCAGAGCCAATCCCACTCGCAGTCCTTGCCCGAGCCGCACGCGCGAAGCGGATAGCAGCAGCTCTCGAACGCCTCAACGCAAACCTTATACTGGCGGCACGCTTCGCGGAACATATCAAGCGCGCGTACGTCGTCCGGGTGTGTGTCTAAGTAAAGCTGCAAATCGGTAACGTAAAAGCCTGCCTCGCTTACGCTCCGAAGCAGCTGTGCGCAGTTCGCACGGTTCATGTTATTTTCCATTCCAGATCCCCCTCGTATATTCATCTAATCCGATGTCAAGCTCAGGGAAAACCGTCCCCTGCTGCAACGCCGTTGCGGGCGGGTAAACTTTTCCGAGACGCTGAACCGGAACGTACGCATATCCAACCCGCTTGCATTCCGGCTCGCAGGAGTAATTCATTTCGTTACTGCACTGATTCATAATATGCCTTCCTTTCTGTGTGATACGGCACTTGCCGCTGTTTTAGATTATGCGTGTGGGAAAAATCTTGTTACTTTTTGTTAAGCCTATGGCGTGATATTTCCGTGTTTGTTCACTGCTGTAATTTTTTGCGCCGGCAGCCGTCTAAAAAATAAGTGCAAAACTTTACAAAATTTTCAAAAATCACTTGACAAAACGGTTTAATGTTGATATATTTAATATAGGTTAATGTATTTTAACCTGATTTGTGCTTTGTAAAATTTACAGGAGGGATATGAATGGCGCTCGGCAGCATTACTGCACCGGGTATTTCAGCTTATCAGAATACGGCAAATTCATATCTCAAGGCGTCAGAGGATGCCAGAAAATTAGACCTCAGGGATGAACAGGTCGTCGGGAATGCGGAAAGCAGATATAATCTCGACGGAACGCTTAAGGAAGAGCATTTACCTGTCGGCGCGGCAAAAACGGAGAAAACCGAGGAAAATAGGTCTTTTTTCGATAAAACCGATAAAGCCGATGAACACTTGAAAAATAAGCAGGACGGATTTGAAAAGGATTGTCCTATGTGCCAGTGCGAAACCTGTCGCAACAGACGTTATCAGGACGATTCGAACGATTCCGCCGTTTCATTCCAGTCTGCCACAAAAATGTCGCCTACACAGGCTTCCTATCGCGTCAGAGGACACGAAATGGAGCATGTGCGCAGGGAACGCATGAAGGCGGACGGCGAGGGCAAGCGTGTTGTTTCGCAGACTGTCCGGATACTTACGGATACCTGTGAGGAATGTGGACGCATATATGTTTCGGGCGGGCTTACGCGAACAGTTACCCGCATGGACATGACTGATTTCCACGATATGTTTATGCTTGGATTTGACGGTTCTGATACCAAAATCGGCTGAAATGCCTGAAAAACAAAACGGACTGCGAAAAAGCAGTCCGTTTTTGCTGTGCGAATATTTAATTTGCTCTGATTTAAATGACGGAAATCTCTTATCTGCTAAGAACGATGGATTTTGCTATGTCCTCTATCTGCTCGTCGGTGAATACGCCATCGTCAAACCGTATATTCACATAAACCAGCATTTCTGTATTGAACGCCAATATTCCCGGCAGATAGGTTATATCCTCCGGCTCCGGCGCTCTGCCGCTGCCATATACCTCCGGGTCGATAACGCTTATTTTTGTAACTGCATTTTCGCTTGCTTCGTCCCGCTTTACCACGGTATAATCGTTGTTCCAGTTGTCCTGAACGCCGAGCATCAGCTGATTGTATACCATACGATAGAAATTCTCCTCATGTATCGACGGGGAATCGGGATATATTTCAAATATATTGTAGTCCGCGGTGCCGACGGATTTTCCGTTAAGCCGAATATCCATTGGCGACCAGCCGGCGGAAGCATCCTCAGGATTTTCAAAATCAGACGTTATAATGCAGCCTTCGGGCAGCTCTATCGACATTTTGAACGGCTCAATGTCGTATATTGCCGCGCTGTATTTCGTTTTGTTCTCAAAATTAGACGGGAACCACACCCGAAAAACGGTCAAGGCGGCTCCGGTGAGCAGGGCTGCTCCTGCGGCGGCTGCGGCAATAACGGCAAGCCTGCGGAAAACCTTGCGGGGGCAGGCTGTTTGGCGGCGTTTTTCGGCAAATTCCCGGCATTCGGCAAGAAAACGCTCGTCTATCCTTCCGATTGCCGACATCAAATCGTCATTATTCATATGGCTATCTCCTCCCTTTCAAGGCTCTCGCGCAGCGAAAGCCGCAGTCTGTGCAGCATTGAAGCGGTTTTTGCGGCAGAAATGTCCAGTCTTTGAGCAACCTCGGAAACCGGCAGCAGATAAAAATACCGCAGTATAAAAACCGCTGCCTTTTCCTTCGGCAGACCCGCAAGCCAGTTATTTATCACTGTGGTAATATGCGCGGCTTCAAGCTTCCTCTCGACGCTGTCCGGGTCGGGAACGCACTCGCCCAGCTCGGATAAAGCCGCGGTATATTCCCCCGAACCGCGCTTTTCGGCAGTGCTTCGGCGCAGCCTGTCCACGGCGAGATTGCGGGTTATTTTTCCAAGAAACGCCGGCAGTGAAAGGGGTCTCGCAGGGGGAATTGCGTTCCATGCGCCGAGCCACGTGTCGTTTACGCATTCCTCCGAGTCCCGACGGTCGCAAAGAATCCTGCTGGCGATCGACAGGCACATCCCCCCGTATTTTTCGCCGGATAGGGTAAGGGCTTCTTCCTTCCTCTGAAAATACAGTTCGACTATCTGGGTATCTTCCATTTTGTCACCTCAAATATATAGTCGAAAAATAAATCGGAATATTTCATAAAATTTCGGATTTTTTGAAATTATGCCTGTACATTGTTATGACGCGGCAGACAGTTAACGGCAAAAAAAAGAAAAAAATCCCAAAATGATATGACAGTGTCGAAGACGTCCCCCTTGTCTCCATATTTAAGCTTCGCTGAAATTGGCGGCGGGTTCCGCTTCAGTCTTTCATCGGGAGATTAAAATCTCCCGATGAAACCTTGAGGAGCAGAAGCTTAAGCGATAACAAGTTATCGCCCTGCGACGGCTGCAATCGTCGCAGCGTGATTAAGCGAGCTTATCACGCTTTGCTCCGATTTTAACAAAACCGCCGACGTCCTCTGCCTCTGTAGGCGGACGACGTCGGCGTTCCGGTTATTCTGCATTTTTTTCGGGGTATTTCTCAACGAGTATAAAATCAATAAGTCCCGCTGCGACGTCTGATTTTACGCATTTTACACGGACGCGGTCGCCCATTGTGTAAAGCGTATTTGTGAGTGTTTCGGCAAGCGCGATGCCATCGCGGACTTCGTACATTCCCTGCGGGAGCGAAAGCGTGTCTACCTTGCCCTCTACGGTGTTTTCAAGCTCCACGAAAAATCCCGTTCCGATAACGCCTGAGATATAGCCGTCAAATTCCTCTCCGACGTGTCCGCGCATATATTCCGCCATATAGAATTTATCACAGTCGCGTTCAGCGGCAACGGCGATAAGCTCGGTCATGCTTGCTCGGTAAGCGCTTTCGCGGGCGAATTTGCGGTACTTGCGCGCCAGCTTTTCCTTTTCAAGTCCAGCAGCATAGTCGGTGAGTATGCGGTGTATCGAAAGATCGGCATAGCGGCGGATAGGGGATGTAAAGTGGCTGTATTCTTTCATCACAAGTCCGAAATGTCCGAGAGGTTCTTCGCTGTATTTCGCCTTCATCATGGAGCGCAGGACAAGATTGCTGATGACCGCCGCACGCGGACTGTCTTTCGTGCTGCGGAGTATATCCGCAAGGTCGCGCGCCGTGCTTTTTTCGTTTATTCCGAGCGGATTTTCACCCAGATTTACAAGCGTCTGCTGCAGCTGGAGCAGCTTGTCCGCGTCCGGCGATTCATGTATACGGTAAACGAACGGAAATTCCTTTTCCATGGCAAGCTTTGCCGCGCAGTTGTTCGCGCAGAGCATAAATTCCTCGATTATTCCCTCAGAAATACCGCGCACGCGTTCCTTTATGTCGATACATACGCCGTTTTCGTCGCAGATTATCTTGCTTTCGCGGGAGTCAATTTCGGGTGCGCCGCGCGCAATGCGGTTCTTCACAAGAATGTCCGCAAGCTCGTTCATCACGGGTATGCAGCCCAGGACCTCGAAGTATTTTTCCTTTATTTTTTCATCTGCCGAGCCGTCAAGGATCCTGTTCACCTCGGAATAAACGCCCTGAACGCGCGAGCGTATAACAGTCTTTGCAAAGCGGAAGTTCTTTATCGCGCCCGAACTATCGAGCTGCATAAGGCAGGAAAAAGCGAGCCGCTCAACGCCGGGATTAAGCGAGCATATCCCGTTTGAAAGCTGTTTCGGGAGCATGGGGATAACGCGGTCGGCGATGTAAATGCTCGTTCCGCGGCGGAATGCTTCCTTGTCGAGAGCGCTTCCTTTTTTGACATAATGCGACACGTCGGCGATGTGTACGCCAAGCTCATAGCCCTTGTCAGTTTTGGCGATACTTATTGCGTCGTCAATATCCTTTGTGTCAGCTCCGTCGATAGTGAAAATAGGCAGTCCGCGCAGATCTTCACGCGATGAAAATTCTTTTGCCTTTATTCCGCCGCGCTCGATTTTCTCGGCTTCCTCGATTGCTTCGTCGGGGAATATCAATGAAACCGCCTTTTCTTCAAGATATGCGTCAACAGAAACCCTCGCAAAATCGGAATTGCCGTAAACGGAGATAATATCGACAGTAATATCGCTGTGATGTTCGGCGCGTTCATGCAGCTTGAATTTGACCTTATCTCCGATGTGTATTTCGTTTCCGCCGCGCTGAACGATTCTGAGCGGGTCGGCGGCAAAGCCGTCGGGACGCAGGCGCACCCCTCCGTTCATTTCCACGATCGTTCCAGTAAGAATGTCCTCGGTTTCCTTACGTATAAGGATAACGTCGGCAGTATCAGAATGGTGCGTTTCGTCTTTTAATTCTATGACGCGTGCCAGCACCTTGTCGCCCGGAACAGCTCCGAGCAGATCGCGTCCGCGGACGAACAGCTCCTCTTCATTTTTGTCGCTGCGTATAAAGCCGTGGGAACGCGCGACCTTTACAACTGTTCCTTCAAAATAGTTCTTTGCGCCTTTCAGCTTAAGGCTGCCCTTTGATCGTACAACAATACCGTCGCGCACCAGCGCTTCGACGACGCCGAGGACACGCTTTTTGTCCTTTTTTGAAACGCCCAGCTCCGTTAGCAGCTTTCCCTCTGTAATTCCGCCTTTTTTTGCGGACATGAGCAGGTCGATTATCTTTGTTCGGTAAATGTATTTCATTCTTTTTCCTTTCACTCTGTTTATGTTTATCAGGCATGCCGCACAAAGACTATGTTAAAATTTAGCGGCAATATTTTTCATCAGACGCAATCTCCCCGCATTATTGTATGAAGACGACGCGGGAAAACTCATGTATTTCAAGGAGCTTTCATGCAAGATAACGGAAAATATGCAAACAAGCTTTGCGTAAAGACGTTTTTTGTGCTGCACCGCCTTTATTATACACCTTTTTTAACTGGTTTTCAAGTACTGCGGAGTAAATGATATGTATAAATTGTATAGTTGTCAATGATATGTTACACTCGCTCTCAAAAAATTACGAAGTTAAAGTGTAAAAATGCAAAATGCCAAATGTGAGGAGCGAAGCGACGAGGATTTGGCATTTTGCGCCCCCTTTCGTGTTTTCTGTTTTTATTATGCTATACTTTAGGTAGAATATCAACCTCTTTTTGTAAATTTTATTTTTTACAGATTTTTTCATTTTCGCGTTGACAAAATTCCACCCATAGTATATAATTATATAAGGAAGATTCCCTACATCGCCCCGAATGGTCGAAACATTGTCAAGCCCTGATTTTTTAAATCTGTCCTGCGCCTGTTCCAGCATATCCTCGCTGTAGTCAAGACAGGTGATGTCTGCGTTTTTCAGCTTTTCATATTTTCCGCAGGTAAACACCGCCGTTCCCACCGGCACATCGAGAAGTCTTCCCGAAAAATCATCGGGAATATATTTCAATACCTCCCGTGCCACCGCATTATCGTCCACACCGCTCCAAAACAAGCGGATATACAGTTTGCTCCACCATTTACCCTGCGTCAGCACATCGTCATAAATATTTTTAGACTGCTTATAAGATTTTCTGATTTTATCGTCCATTAAAATTACATTCCTTTCTTTTCCACGGAATACAGCGGTTCACCCGTCTGCAATACTCCGTATATTCGTCACCGTAAAGCTCTGTCAGCCACTTTTCCTCCGTATGCTTCATCAAAACGGTGAGAAAACCCCAATATACAAACGGAAGAACCAGCAGACAGATATTCCCGCAAATCAAGAGCGCGCCTGTGCAAAGGGAGAGAAATGCAGAGTATATGGGATTTCTGCAACATCTGTAAATTCCTGTTGTAACAAGCCTATTATTTACTATTCCATCATCAATTTTCGCCTTGAAAACTGCCGCGTACCACATGTACCCTCCGCCGAAAATAAAAAGGATTCCCGCAATCCCCATAATAATTGTAATCCCATCAATCCGTACCACAGGAATTATATTCATGCAGCTTAAAATAATTCCCAAAGCAGTCAGTCCTATAATCACAGCTACATAAATCGGATCAACGCCATACATCGGAAGATACTCTTTACTTTTCAAGACCTTTGCACCTTCTCTCTTTTATAAGCAGATTTCCTTTATTTTATCCGTCCACCGGAGCAGATAAAAGAAAACAACAATACAATCCGCAATCTAACCGGGGAATATAAGAAGATAGAGCCGGATTGCCGGGAGGGAGTGAGGGCGCAGTTGGAGCGCATGAAAGAACTCTGCAAAGAGCGCAACAGTCTTTATGAGAAACAGAACGACTTGAAAGGGCAGAAGTACAAAATAGAAAAATCGTTGGAGCGATAAGAAATGTGGGGCGTGGCGGTTGCTATCATGCCCTATATTTTTGTGGAAAATGGAGTGTGGAAGTGATATAATTTATTTTATAAATTGAATTTGGGGAGGTACATAAATGAATATAGCAGTATTCGCATCGCATGGTGGTAGCGATTTGCAAGCAATTATAGATGGTTGTAAAAATGAACAGATTAATGCAACTGTGGTGGTTGTAATAAGTAACAATAAAGATTCAGTGGCTTTACAACGTGCTAAAAATGAAAATATTCCTAACTTTCATATGGGTGCAAAAAAATATGGTAGTGAAGAAATTTTGGCAAAAGAAATTTTAAATGTATTAAATCAATACAATGCCGATATGATTTTTTTGGCAGGATACATGAGATTATTGCATATCGATATTCTTGAAAAATATGAAAATAGAATCTTCAATATACATCCTGCGCTCCTTCCTAAGTTTGGTGGGAAAGGGATGTTTGGAATGAATGTTCATAACGCAGTTATTAATGCCAAAGAGAAAGAAACGGGAGTTACCATACATAGGGTAAATGCGGAATATGATAGCGGAGAAATTGTAGCCCAGACTAAAGTGACTGTTATGGAGAATGATACACCGGAAATATTGGCAGAAAGAGTATTGCTTAGGGAACATGAATTTTTAGTCGAAGTTATTTCAAGTATAGTAGAAGGGAAAATACAGCTTGGCTAGATGACTTCTGAATTTAGTGGAGGATAAATAATGCATGATATTCAAATTTATACAGAACGATTGTTGCTGCGTCCTCTTAAAATTTCTGATGCAGAAGATGTGTTTGAATGGGTTAGAGATGAAAGAGTTTCAAGGTATATGGTTTACACCACTTATACTAACATTGAACAAGTAAGAAAGTGGCTTGCTTTTGTGGAAAATGATACAAGCACATATAATTTTGGATTTGAGCGTATTTTAGATGGAAAGCTAATCGGTAGCGGTGATATTGGATTTAATTCCTCAAAAGGCAGTTGGGGATTTGGTTATAATTTCCGATATGATTGTTGGGGTATGGGATATGCAACAGAAGCGGTAAAGGCAATGATAAACTATGCCCGTACAAATTTTGGGGCACGAAAATTTGCTTCCCAACATTGTGAACCCAATATTGCTTCGGGAAATGTTATGAGGAAGTGTGGATTGCACTTTGTGGGATATGGAAAGTTTGAAAAACTGGATGGAAGTGTGCAAATGCGTTCGATGGAATATGAGGGAGAGATATAATACAAATTTCCTTAGCGATTTTATAGGAGGAGCGATGATTTTTCCATTAGTGATAAAAAATACATGGTGCTAGCACCATGTAATAAGGGGGATAAGGAGAAAATCATTTTGGTGCCAAAACGGTGCCAAGAAATCATGCAAATAAAAATACGCTACACAAAAACGACGATTTTACGCTGTTTTCCGCAATAAAAAGTATAGAAAGTACTACAAAAAACGCTATTCAAATACCGTTCGGGATAAAGCACCAGCAGTTCCTCATGTTCCATATCAAATTCATGGATAAGAGGGTCTTTAAAATATTTTTGATAACGTGACAGATACTGTTCTCCCATCCTCTTGGCATAAAAGCAATGGACCGCAGTACCCGTCACAGATATATTTTCATCAAGAGGTGTTATCAGGTCTGAAAGAAACTGATTCTGTACGCTTTCTTTTTTTATAAAGGGCAGACCGCCGTTTCCGATACCGAACATTTTCATAAATTTATCCCGATACGGAGTTCGCTTTTTCTCTATAATTTTGCGGAAAATCTTTGGGTATTCGCCTGTGCTGACTATCCTGTACATAAGCGGAACAGCAACTGCGCATTTCAATTTCGCCTTCCAAAACTGATCCTGATCCAGATCGGAGCTTCCCAGAACAGCATGATTGATATGTATATTTTTTCGCTGAACCAACAGCCCCACAAATGAACCGCCCAACGAACAGCCATATGCGGCATGAATATTTCCGCCGCAGTGCTTTTTGATATACTCTTCGATTCTTTCCGTTTCGTTCAGCATATACGGAAAAACGCTGTTTTCTGTTTCATCAAAGCCGTCATAGGACACACAGAGTACATGAAAGTCTCTCTCCAAAAGCGGGATCACCTCTCCGAAATTCAGCTTCCAATGACAGCAGGTGCCGGGCAGTAATAGAATGTCGGGCTTTCCTTTATCTCCAAATTCATAAATTTTCATTTTCTTATCCTCGTTCTTTTCTCATCACACTATGTAACCGGAATCCTTTCCGCTGTTCAAACAGTTCCAATTGCAGTCCCGATTCAAGACAGAATCGCTCTAAATCCTTCCTGCCGTAGCACGCCACATCGCCCTTGCCGAGCAGATGGGCCAGGGGAATTTCCACATGATTGACGATCCATAAAAGAGGCTGCGGCACTGTCATATCCCGGATAATCAGACGTCCGCCCGGACGAAGCACTTTTTCACAGCTTCTGAAAAAATCCACAGGATGAGGATAATGGTGAAAACTCATTGAACAGGTGATTACATCGAAGGTATCAGCTTCAAAAGGCAGATTTTCACAATCGCCGCAGATAAACTTTACGCCTTGCAGTTTTTTCGCATCGGCTACGGAGATCATTTCAGGCGACAGATCAATTCCGGTATAATTCTTGCCGGGATATTTTTCCGAAAGCAGCGCCAGCACAGCCCCTGTGCCGCAGCCTGCGTCAAGAACATCAGTGAAGTCCTCTTTTTCCAGCTCCGAAAAAATATCCGGGTAGTCCTTTCTGCACATGTTATATACGCTTGGGTCGTTGTTATCAAACTGCACCGCCGCTTTGTTAAATTCCTGAAGCGTCAGTTTCTTTAATTCTTCTGCTGATTTTGCCATTACTGTTCATTCCTCCGTTTTTTTATTTACGTCCGTATCTGCTCACCGGCAGAGCTTTTTTCAGTCTGACAGTCCGTGCCTTTTCTCTCGTATCGTCAGACTCGTCATAAGCGTCATAGGGCGCATCCGGATCGTGGGGTTTCTGCTTTTTCGACGCACGGCACACCTGATCAGTGTGTGCAAAGACGAAATCAATATCGTCAGACCAGCCGGTATGTCCCGTAACCACGATCGGGTGCAGATCTCTTTCACGCAGTAACACCTCCAGTGCCGCAAGGGACTTTATTGAAAGCTTATTGTCCTCTGCCAGTGCGTCCAGGAAGCTGCATCCGCCCTCCGGACCGAACCAAATAGTATCTCCGGTAAACAGATAGGCATCGTCTATAAGGTAGACCATATGACCCCAAGTGTGACCCGGAACCATGATACATTCGATCTTAATATCTTCAACATAAAACACCTGTCCGTCATTCAACAGAACCTTCCGATTATCGATCTGCACATAGGGAAGTTTGTAGAAGCCGCTGTAAACCTTTCTCCGCACTTCTTTTGTAAGATAACGGTTTTCTACCTCCCCTATATAGAGGACGGCGTTTTTAAATAACCCATCGCTGTCTCTTTCCACTGCTCCCACATGGTCCGTATCCTGATGAGTGATAAGTATATGTTTTATTTCCGACGGATCAATTCCCAGCCACTCCATTTTCTCCCGCAGACGTTCATAATTGTACCCCGCATCGATCATAATGGTCGTACCGTTTTTCGTATAAAAGAAAATATTTGCAACAAACTCACGGATACATTTTACATTATCGTCAATAGGGCCCGTATTCAGAGGCTTAAAGATTTCTTTCCCGCGGAATTTGAAAGACATAAATTTTTCCTGAAATTTAGATGCTGATTTTGACATGACGTTTCACTTCTCCATTCTGCAAGTTAGCTTTAGCTAACTCATGTTTAAAAATAAAATAGGTTTCCGCACCTACACACGGTAAATTATACATCTTTCTCCAATCTTTTTCAACCCCTTAAGATGAAAATTAGGTGAAATTTTATCATAAAAACAGAAGAAACCTTTTTAAGATACGTCGCAGCCATTGACAAACCCATGTATGAAGATGTATAATAAGCTTTGAAAAAATTTAATACTATCGGAATACAGGTGCATTTTTGCATAAAAGGAATCGGGTGAAAATCCCGGGCAAGACCGTTGCCGTGTTTCGCTGTAATACGCACATGATTAGTTCAGTCACTGATTTTTCGGGAAGGCGTGCGTATGCCGGAATTATCCCGGCGAGCGATAAGCCGGAATACTTGCCTGCATTCTATTCGTAATTTGAACGGATGCTGTCCTGAAATCTGCGGAACTCCGGATTTCGGGCAATGATATGATTTTAAGGGATGCCGATGCGGCCTGCCTTATTTTCGTTCGCCCTAATGCCATAAGCACTGTCAGATTGCAAATCAGACAGTGCTTTTTATATGCATACGGAGGTGAAACAAATGCTTGACGAGTATATTTATCACGGCGGAGAAAAGCTGAGATGCGGCTATACCACAGGCTCGTGCGCCGCCGCAGCGGCAAAGGCGGCCGCCGAAATGCTTATATCGGGCGAAAAAATATCCTTTGTTACTATCCAAACGCCTAAGGGGATTGATTTATATCTCGATGTGCTTGAACCTGTAATAAATCGGGATTATGCCGGGTGCGCCATAAAAAAGGACAGCGGCGACGACCCCGATATAACAAACGGAATACTCATTTTTGCAAGGGTAAGCCGTATTCCCTCAGGAGTTGAAATCACCGGCGGAAAGGGCGTCGGTATTGTCACAAGAGCGGGCCTTGACCAACCTGTCGGCGAGTACGCCATAAACTCTGTGCCGCGGAAAATGATTGGTTCGGCAGTTATTGAAATTGCTGAAAAATATGACTATCACGGCGGTTTTAATGTTGAAATTTCAGTTCCCGACGGCGGGAAGATCGCAAAGAAAACCTATAACCCGCGAATTGGAATAGAGGGCGGAATTTCCATAATCGGTACGAGCGGAATCGTTGAGCCGATGAGCAGCGCCGCGCTCGTGGATACGATCCGTATGGAAGCAAAAATGCGGCGTGCCGAGGGGTGCGGAAATCTTCTGCTCACGCTTGGGAATTACAGTGAAAATTTCATTCAGAAAGCAATGCCGTTTGCTCTTGAAAAAAGCGTAAAGTGCAGCAATTTCATAGGAGAAGCTATTGATATTGCCCTTGAAACAGGCTTTCAGCGAGTTCTTATCATCGGACATATAGGAAAGCTTGTGAAGCTTGGCGCGGGAATTATGAACACCCACTCCGCACAGGCTGACGGACGTATGGATGTTCTGGTTACCTGCGGCGTGCTTGCGGGAGCTGATACAGACTGCCTTAAAAAAATCCCCGATTGCGCAACTGTTGACGCCGCGCTTGACATTCTGAAGGAAGCCGGATATATGAAAAAAACTCTTGAAATATTGTCGCATAGAACGGAATATTACCTTAATGCAAAGGTTAAAAACGATATTGAAATAGGAGCGGTTATGTTTTCGGACAAGCACGGCATTACGGTAAAAACCTCTCTCTCTGACAGACTCATAGATTTTATTTCGGAGGAATACAATGGTTAATTTTGTCGGCGCGGGCTGCGGCGCCGCGGATCTGATAACCATCCGCGGCAAAGGTCTTCTGGAAAAGGCGGATGTGGTTATATATGCGGGTTCGCTTGTAAATCCCGAACTGCTTGGATACGCTAAGAAAAACTGTGAAATTCACAACAGCGCATATATGACCTTGGACGAAGTGATTTCCGTTATGGAACAGGCGGAAAAAAGCGGTAAAAACACGGTTCGTCTGCATACGGGAGATCCGTGTCTTTACGGCGCAGTCAGAGAGCAGATGGACAGGCTGGACAAGCTTGGCATAGCTTATGAAATATGCCCCGGTGTAAGCTCATTCTGCGGTGCGGCTGCGGCTCTCAAGACGGAATACACACTACCGGAGGTGTCACAGACGGTAATCATTACAAGAATGGCGGGGCGCACCTGTGTGCCGCAAAAAGAAAATATAGAAGCGCTTGCAGCTCACGGCTCATCCATGGTCATATTTTTAAGCGCAGGCTTATTAAAAGAGCTTTCAGAACAGCTGATAAAAGGCGGCTATTCTGCAGATACTCCCGCCGCTGTCGTTTACAAGGCAAGCTGGACAGATGAAAAGGTGTGCCGCTGTACTGTGGGAACGCTTTACGAAACGGCTGAAAAAAACGGCATAAAAAAGACAGCGCTAATTACCGTAGGAAACTTTCTTGGCAATGATTATGCGCTTTCAAAGCTGTATGACGAAAGCTTTGAAACAGGATTCAGAAAGGCGAAGAAATGACCGTTTCAATTATTTGCGTCACTGAAAACGGCTGCGCTTTATCGCGAAAAATCTCGGACAGCCTTTCGGAAAAGTATATTATAGCATGTTACGCTTTTCATAAAAGCTGTGATGAAAAATCTGTTCCTTTCACGGATTTAGGCAGTCTTGTCTCCGATATTTTTTGCAGGAGCGACGCGCTTATTTTCGTATGTGCCTGCGGTATTGCGATACGCAGTATTGCTCCGCTTTTAAAATCAAAAACGACCGACCCTGCTGTGATTGTTGTTGACGACAACGGCAATTTTGCAATCCCTATTTTATCGGGACATTTAGGCGGCGCAAACGCATTCGCTAAGCTTATCGCAGAAAAAATCGGCGCCGTTCCTGTAATCACTACCGCAACGGATATCGGGGGGAAATTCTCTCCGGACAGCCTTTCAAAATCAAATAATCTTATTATATCCGACCTTTTAGCCGCAAAGCAAATAGCTGCAGCAGCGCTTAAAGGCGAAAAAATCGGTCTTGCAAGCGATTATGAATGCAAAAATATTCCTCCCGAAATTGCAGTAAACAAATGCTGCCGCACGGGTATCTGCATTTCATCCGACATAAGTAAAAAGCCCTTTGAAATTACCCTTAACCTTGTGCCGAAAAATATAATAATCGGAGTCGGCTGCAAGCGCGGAACATTTTTCACAGCAATTGAAAAGCACATCTCTGAAAGCCTTTTATCAGCGGGTATTGATATTAAGCGCTTGTGCGGAGTGGCAACTATTGATATAAAATCGGACGAAAACGGCTTGTTGGATTTCTGCGAAAAGCACAGATTAAAGCTGTTTGTATATACCGCCGACGAGCTTATGAGCGTTTGCGGAAATTTCACAAAATCAGAATTTGTTTTATCAAAAACGGGCGCGGACAATGTGTGTGAAAGAAGCGTTGTAAAGCACGGTGGAAAGCTTATTATGCCCAAAACGTCATATAACGGAATAACCGTTTCGGCAGGAGAAATGCCATTTGAAATTGACTTTGAGAGGGGAATTTTATGAAGCTGTATGTTGTCGGCTTCGGCTGCGGAAGTCGTGAAGGAATGACAATAGAGGCGCAGGCTGCGGTGGAACGGAGTGATCTGATTGTGGGATATACCGTTTACACCGACCTTTTACATCAGTTTTTTCCCGAAAAAGAGTACTTCTCAACCCCTATGCGCAAAGAAAAGGATCGCGTAAATTACGCGATCCGTGAAGCGGCAAGTGGCAGAAACGTCGCGCTTGTATGCAGCGGCGACAGCTCTGTTTATGGAATGGCAGGGCTTGCTTACGAGCTGTCAGCGGAATATCCTGATGTAGAGATCGTAAGCGTCGCGGGCGTTACAGCGGCGCTCAGCGGAGGAGCAATTCTCGGCGCACCCTTAACCCACGATTTTGCGGTGATAAGCCTGTCTGATTTGCTGACCCCTATAGACAAAATCCTGCGCAGGATTAAATGCGCCGCAGAGGGTGATTTTACTATTGCATTATATAATCCGTCCTCGAAAAATCGTACTGATTATCTAAAAAAAGCCTGTGAAATCTTGCTGCGGTACAAGTCGCCTGATACCGTCTGCGGATATGTAAAAAACATCGGCAGAAAGGGAGAGGAAAGCCGGGTGCTTACTCTCGGAGAACTTAAAAATACTGCGATAGATATGTTTACAACCGTCTTTATCGGCAACAGCGAAACAAAGGTTATCCGCGGAAAAATGGTAACGCCTAGAGGATATAAAAATGTGTGAATTACTTATTTTCGGCGGCACTTCCGAGGGCAGAAGCTTAGCTGAATTTTGTGCCGAAAATAAAATAAAAGCTGCTGTTTCCGTAACTACCGATTATGGCGAAGAACTTCTTCCCAAAAGTGAATATGTAAGGGCAATTAACGGCAGACTCGATAAATCTGACATAACAAAGCTGATTTATGAAAACAGTTTCAGTCTCATAGTTGACGCAACCCACCCTTATGCGGTGCTTGCAACTGAAAATATCCGCCTTGCCTGCACCGAAGCCGAGGTGAAATACTTCCGTCTCAAACGTGAAAGCAGCCAGCTTTTCGGAACTGTTCTGAAAAGCCTTGACGAGCTGATTGAATATCTTAATACGAATGACAAGATTATTTTAAGCACTCTCGGCAGCAAAGAACTGCCATTGTTAAGTAAGATATGTAACTACCGTAAGCGTTTGTGGGTGCGTGTTCTGCCTGCTGATGGAATTAAAGAATACTGCACAAGCTGCGGCATTGATGCAAATAAAATTATTCTTGGGAAAGGACCTTTTACTGTCCAAGAAAATACAGAGCATATCATAAAAAGCGGCGCACAAATCCTTGTTACAAAGGAAAGCGGGGCGACAGGCGGTTATCCCGAAAAAGCGGCGGCAGCACAGCAGCTGGGCACAGAGCTTATCACATTAAAACGCCCCCAAGAATCGGGAAGCACAGCAGAGGAAATCAAGGAAATTATTTTAAAGGAAGCAAGATGAAAATTTACATAATCGGAATAGGCGTAGAGGGACGGAAAACCCTTACAGCCGAGGCGAAAACGGTTATTGAGAATGCGGATTTATTAATAGGCGCAGAGCGTATGCTTGAACCGTTTTTAACACTCAAAAAAGAGTACTTTATAAACTGGAAAAGCGAGGAGATTTCAGAATACCTGAGTAAAAAATCTGTTGGAACTGCGGCAGTTCTGATGTCGGGCGACTGCGGCTTTTACAGTGGTGCGCAGCAGCTGATTTCCGCGCTTTCGGATTATGAAACCGAGATAATAAGCGGCATTTCCTCACCCGTTTATTTCTGCTCGAAAATCAAAAAGCCATGGCAGGACATGCGTTTTATAAGCCTGCATGGGGCGGACGGAAATATCGTCAGAAACATATGCAGAAACGAGCTTTGCTTTTTTCTTTTGGGCGGCGATGTAACTCCCTCTAAAATCTGTGATAAGCTATGCGAATATGGAAGAGATAAAATTAAAGTATATATCGGCGAAAATCTCGGCTATGAAAACGAAAAAATCAGAAGCGGAACAGTTGCGGATTTCACCGGTATTGAATGTGAAAAGCTTTGCGTTATAGTTACGGAAAATGCTGATTTTGAGCGCTCTGTTCCCTGCGGCATAAATGACGGTGATTTTATCCGCAGCAATGTACCGATGACAAAATCGGAGATAAGGAACACTGTTATTTCCAAACTTAATATAGGAAGAAACGACGTATGCTGGGATATCGGCTGCGGCACTGGCTCGGTGTCGGTGGAGATAGCTTTACAATGCTTTGACGGCAGGGTTTATGCTATTGACAAAAACGAAGAAGCGATTGAGCTTACCGCGAAAAACGCGCACAAATTCGGCTGCGACAATATCGAAATCATAAGCGGAAACGCACCCGAAATACTTTCCGAGCTTCCTGGACCCGACAAGATTTTTATAGGCGGCTCATGCGGAAAAATAAGAGAAATTTTAAGTGCCGCTTATGAGAAAAACTGCAATTCAGAGGTTGTGATAACTGCAGTCTCTCTTGAAACGCTTAATGAGGCTGTGAGCGCTTTTGCAGACTTCGGAATCGACAGTCCCGAAATAGTTCAACTTGCCGTAACGAGAACAAAAAGGCTTGGAAATCACACATTGCTTTCGGCTGAAAATCCGATTTTTATAATAAAGGGAGTGAGAGGTTGAAAAAAATAATCATCGGCGGGACGCACAGCGGATGCGGTAAGACAACGGTAACGTGTGCGGTTTTGCAGGCGCTCTGCAACCGTAAAATGAATGTCGCCTCCTTCAAATGCGGTCCAGATTATATCGACCCTATGTTCCACGAAAAAATTATCGGCACAAAAGCTTACAATCTTGACAGCTTTTTCTGCGATGACAACACGCTGAAATTTCTGCTTTCCAAAAACAGCCGTAATGCCGATATTTCAGTAATCGAAGGGGTAATGGGATTTTACGACGGCTTGAACGGCAGAGGTTCGGCAGCTTCAGTCTCGGAAATAACAGACACAAAGGCGATAGCTGTAATCGACTGCAAGGGCATGAGCAGCTCGATCGGCGCGGTCATGAAAGGCTTTCTCACCTATCGGAAAAATAATATCATCGGCTTTATTTTTAACCGCTTGCCCGAAAAACTGGCTCCTATGGCACATAAGCTCTGCGATGATTTAAAAACGGAATATTTCGGCTTTATGCCGGCAAGTAAGGTTATTATTGAAAGCCGGCATTTGGGGCTTGTGCCGGCAGATGAAATAGAGGATTTAAAAGAAAAGCTGCAGTCCCTTGCCGAGCTTGCGGAAAAGTATATCGACCTTGATAAAATAATTGCGTTTTCAGGAAGCAGGCTGCCGGGTTTTGAATTGCCTGAAATAAAAAATCATAATTTCTCAAGGCAGCCTGTTATTGCTGTTGCAAGGGACAGTGCCTTCTGCTTTCTGTATTCGGATAACATAGATCTGCTGAAAAAACTTGGATGCGAAATACGTTTCTTTTCACCCCTTACAGACAATAAAATGCCTGAAGCGGATGGTCTTATCTTATGCGGCGGTTATCCTGAATTGTACGTAAAGCAGCTTTCTGAAAACAAGTCAATGCTTAACGATATAAGCATAAAAATAAAGAGCGGCATGCCCGTCATTGCGGAATGCGGAGGTTTTTTGTATCTGCATAATGAGCTTGAAAGCAGCGACGGGAGCATATATAAAATGGCTGGGATTATAAACGGAAAGGCATTTAAGACCGAGCGTTTGCAGCGGTTTGGATATGTTGAAATTACGGCGGGAAAAAATAACCTGCTGTGCAACAAATCCGACTGTTTTCGCGCCCACGAATTTCACTACTGGGACAGCACCGTCTGCGGCTCGGATTTCACCGCCCGAAAATCGGACGGAAAGGAATGGAAATGCGCGCACGGCAATGAAAATCTATATGCCGGCTTTCCTCATCTGTACTTTTATTCGGATATTAAGCTGGCGGAAAATTTTGTATTGAAATGCGCGGAATACGGAGGGATCCATGAACAGAATTAAAAAAATAACTCCAACAGATATGTCTGCACAAATCTCGGCGCATAACCATTGGAGCAGCATCGCCAAGCCTCTCGGCAGTCTTGGGCTTCTTGAAACAGCTATAGAAAAAATTGCCGCTGTACAGGGTACGGAAAACGTGGATATAAGCAAAAGAACGGTTGCCGTAATGTGCGCGGATAACGGAGTTGTGTGCGAGGATATAACCCAGTCGGACAGCAGCATTACCACTGTCTGCGCAAACGCGATTGCGGAGGGAACGTCAAATATAAATGTACTTGCCGATACCTTCGGCGCACAGGTCATAGCTGTCGATATAGGCATAAACCGCGACGCCGTCAGCCCAAAAATTCTTGACCGAAAAATAGCATACGGCACCGGTAATATTGCAGCCGGCGCAGCTATGACAGCCGAGCAGGCTGAACGGGCGATATGCACGGGAATGGATATTGTCCGCGATCTCAGCAGCGGCGGCACAAAAATAATCGTCACAGGCGAAATGGGTATCGGGAATACAACCACCGCTTCGGCTCTTTCTTCGGTTTTGCTTGACCTGCCTCCCAGACAGGTTACGGGCAGAGGCGCGGGACTTGACAGTGAAAGGCTTGAACGGAAAATCTCGGTAATTGAGCGTGCGGTTGCCTTAAATAATCCGGATAAAAACAACCCGATAGACTTGCTTGCAAAGCTTGGCGGCTTCGACGTTGCAGGAATGACCGGACTTTTCCTGGGCGGTGCGTTTTACCATATTCCGGTTGTAATCGACGGAGTGATTTCTGCCGCCGCTGCGGCGATTGCCTGCAAAATAAATCCCCTTGCCGCCGAATATATGCTTCCAAGTCACGTTTCATGCGAGCCTGCCGGAAAAATGCTTATTGAAAGCATTGGCTTAAAACCGCTGATAAACGCTGAAATGAGGCTCGGCGAGGGTACCGGAGGCGTAATGCTTTTGCCGCTTCTTGACGGCGCGTTGTCTGTTTATAACAAAGCTCACCGCTTTGATGAAATTCAGATAGAAAGGTATGTCGAGCTGAAATGATGACGGTTGTGACCGGAGGTTCAAAGTGCGGTAAATCTGCATACGCCGAGAAAATACTCGACAGCTTCGGCGGTAAAAAGCTTTACATAGCTACAATGCTTCCCTGCGGCGACGAAGCGCAGACCGCTATCGCACGGCACAGAGAAATGCGTAAAAACAAGGGCTTTGAAACGATTGAAAAATACACGGATTTAGATGAGATATGTCTGCCGAAAAATTGTGCCGTACTTTTGGAATGCATGGGAAATCTATGCGCAAACGAGATGTTCGGAAATGAAAAAATAACGGATCCCGCGGAAAAAATCTTGAGCGGCATCGTACATCTGAAGTCAAATTCGCAGCACCTCTTGGTTGTCACAAACGACATAGCCTCCGACGGTGTAATTTATGAAAAAGAAACAATGGAATATATGCGGATCATGGGTAAAATAAGCCGTCGGATGTCTGAAATCGCCGATAACGTAATTGAGTGTGTTTACGGAATACCGATTGTATTGAAAGGAGCGCTGCTATGACTATACTGAAATCCCTTGCGAGTACATTCCTGATGTATTCGAGAATACCTATGCCGCAGGTTGAATGGAAAGAAGAAAACCGGCGATATTCCTTATGCTTTTTTCCGCTTGTAGGCGCGGTTATCGGGGCAATATTCCTTCTTTGGAGGTACGCTTGCGTATTGCTTGATTTCAGTATGCTCCTTACGGGCGCAGTGTCTGTTATAATTCCTATTATTGTAACGGGAGGAATACATCTTGACGGCTTCTGCGATGTTGTTGATGCAAAGTCCTCCTTCGGCGGCAGCGAAAAAAAGCTTGCTATAATGTCCGACCCGCATATCGGCTCATTCGCATCAATTTATCTTTCGTCCTATCTGCTTTTGCATACGGCAGTTATGTGCGAAATCAAAAGCTTCGGCACCGCGGCGGTAATTGCTCTCGGCTTCATTCTTTCCCGCGCATTAAGCGGCATCGCAGCGGTATGCTTCAAATCCGCAAAAAGAGAGGGGACGCTGCAAAGCTTTGTAAAACCCGCACACAGAAAAATCACCCTTTCGGCACTTTTTGCGGTTTCCGTAATTATTGCTTTTTTAATGACATATTTCAGCCTTTTTTCGGGAATTTCTGCTATCGTCGGTGCGATATGCTGCTTCTTTTTTTACAGAATTTCGGCATATAAGAATTTCGGCGGGATTACGGGAGATACAGCAGGCTGGTTTTTGCAGATATGCGAGCTTTTTATAGCCGTTATGGCGCTGTTGGGAGAGAAAATCACGGAGGTAATTACGTTATGATAATGATAACGGGCGGCGCATTTCAGGGCAAGACAGAGTTTGTCAAGACCCGCTACGGCTGTGAAATTTTAAACGGAGAAAACTGCGGCTTTGAGAACGTTATGACTGCAAAATGCGTAAAAAATTATCATCTGCTTGTTAAGCGCCTGCTTGAAAGCAGGCAGGACGCTATAACCTTTACCGAAAGGCTTTGCGCGGAAAATTCCGACCTTATCGTTATAATAAACGAGATAGGATGCGGCGTCATTCCCATTGAAAAAAGCGACAGGATATGGCGCGAACAGGTCGGACGCGCGGGCTGTATCATAGCGAAAAATTCTGATACGGTTTTTCGGCTTATCGGAGGAATACCAATAACAATAAAGGGAGCGGTCCAATGAAAATTATCTTTATCCGTCATGGGAAAACAAACGGCAATCTCGAAAAACGCTATATCGGACGAACAGACGAGCCGCTTTCATCAATAGGCAGGAATGAGCTTTTTGAGATAAAATATCCCGACTGCGATATTGTGATAGTAAGCAGAATGAGGCGGTGCATCGAAACTGCGGAACTGATATATCCGAACAGGAAAACTGCGGCTGTAAGCGGACTTGAGGAATGTGATTTCGGGGATTTTGAGGGCAGGAATTATCTTGAACTAAGCGGGAGTGCCGATTATCAGAGCTGGATCGGCAGCGGCGGAAGGCTTCCGTTCCCAAATGGCGAAAATACAGAGGATTTCAAGAAAAGATGTATCGAAGCTTTTGAAAAAGCAGCCGCGGAATATTCCGATTATGAAACCATTTCCTTTGTTATTCACGGCGGAACAATTATGTCCATACTTGAAAAATATGCTGTGCCGAAAATGGATTATTATGATTTTCAGATGAAAAACGGACACGGCTGCGTAACCGAATTTGACGGAGAAAAAATAACGATACTGGAGAATATATGAATTTATTCGCGGCAATTCTGCCAATAATTATCGGCTTTGTTATAGATTTGATTTTAGGCGACCCGTACTTTCTGCCGCACCCTGTAAGGCTTATAGGAACGCTGATTTCTGGGCTTGAGGTATTTGTCAGAAATCACTTTAAAAGCCTGCGTTTCGGCGGCGTTTTTCTTGGGGCAACAACGCTTTTTCTGTCAACGGCAGCACCGTTTCTGATTTTGTTCCTGTCCTATAAACTGAACGTAGTTTTGGGAATTGCAGTCGAAAGCATTTTCTGCTATTATCTCATTGCACCGAAGTGTCTGCGCGCAGAGAGCATGAAGGTATATCGCGCAATTAAAGAAAACGATATTGAAAAGGCTCGAAAGGCGGTTTCAATGATTGTAGGACGTGATACTGCATATCTTGATGAAAGCGGAATCATCCGCGCCGCAGTGGAAACCGTTGCCGAAAACACCTCGGACGGGGTAACCGCGCCCATAATGTATATGTCTCTTGGCGGTGCGGCGCTGGGCTTTTTCTATAAAGCAGCCAACACTATGGATTCAATGATCGGATACAGGAATGAAAAATATGCGGATCTGGGATGCTTTGCGGCAAGGCTTGACGATGTTCTGAATTTTATCCCCTCCCGGCTTACGGCGATTACTATGGTTTTTTCCGCTTATATTCTGCGAATGAACGGCAGAAATGCATTTAAAATATGGAAACGCGACCGCAGAAAGCATGCGAGTCCCAATTCCGCGCAGACCGAATCCGTTTGTGCAGGCGCGCTTGACGTA
>Ga0129309_1000308_pt1 | contig 41431 bp, 44 predicted proteins | sample L1105metagenome_FD_94439 | JGI IMG/M metagenome (GOLD analysis project Ga0129309, IMG submission 94439) | Ring-tailed lemur group fecal microbial communities from Wisconsin, USA - L1105 metagenome | ecosystem: Host-associated > Mammals > Digestive system > Large intestine > Fecal | place: USA...
AAAAAAGCGGCGTTCCTGTTCTCCCATGTAGAGAGTAAGAAACGCCGCTTCTGCGTCGTATTCAGTTTTTAGTACAATACCCTGCTTGTCCGTCGCTCGAAAAACCTTGATTTTCCAGTGTTTTCAAAAGTATCGTTATCTAACGTCAGCTTTTCAAAGACCCGGATTTCAGGAAATGATGAAATATGTGGAGGACTATTCGGTTTCCACCCTGATCGTCAAAGACCTGTCCCGTCTGAGGCGCGAGTATTCCTATATGGGGCGTTTGCAGGATTTCATCTTCCCTGCCTATGACGTCCGTTTTATCGCCATCAACGATGATGTGGACAGCGCCAAAGGTGAAAACGACTTCGCCGTGTTCAAAAATGTATTTAACGATTACTATGCCAAGGACACAAGCAAGAAAATCCGGGCAGTCGTTAAGATGCGCGGAGAGGCGGGAGAACATCTTGCCAGCAATCCGCCTTACGGATATGTGAAAGACCCGCAGAACAAAAAGAAATGGATTGTGGATGAAGAAGCGGCAAAGGTGGTGCGGCGTATCTTTGATCTGTGCATTGCTGGCAAGGGACCCATGCAGATCGCAAAAATCCTGACCGCCGACAAGGTACTGACCGTTACGGCGTATAATGCCAGACAAAAAGGATGGACCATGCCGGACAACCTGTACCAGTGGTGCGCCAAATCTGTCGCCGGAATACTGGAGAGGCCGGAGTACACCGGCTGCACCGTCAATTTCAAAACCTATACCAAATCCCTGAAATTCAAAAAGCGGATGGAGAATCCGAAGGAAAATCAGCGGGTATTTGAGGATACGCAGCCGGCGATCATTGAGCGTGGACAGTGGGAACGGGTGCAGGCGTTACGGGAAAACAAGCGCAGACCGACAAAGACAGGAAAAACAAGCATTTTCTCCGGCCTTGTCTATTGTGCCGACTGCGGCGCAAAGCTCTACTACTGCACCTGCAACACCTACAGGGATGATTCACAGGATCATTTTGTCTGCTCCAACTATAAGAGCAATACAGGCTCCTGTAAAATCCACTACATCCGGGAAGTCACGCTTTATAAGCGGGTTCTGGAATGTATTCAGGGAACGCTGACCTATGTTCGCTTGTTCCGGGATGATTTCACTCAGGAAATGCTGGCACAGGACGAGGCCAGCCGGAAAGCGGAACTGGCGCAGAAACGGAAAGCCCTTTCCGGGGCGCAGAAGCGCATGGAGGATTTGGACAAGATCATCCAAAGGCTCTATGAGGATTCTGTTCTTGGCAAGCTGAGCGACCTCCGCTTTCAAAAACTCTCGGCGCAGTATGAAACAGAGCAGGCGGAGATTCAGCGGCTTGCTTCCTCGCTGGAACAAGAGATTGAGAATGAGGCGGGACAGATTGCCGATGTGGGGCGCTTCCTTCAGCTTGCCGACAGGTATTCCGATTTGCAGGAGCTTGACGCCTCTACGGTAAATGAGTTGATTGACAGGATCGTAATTCACAGCCCGGAGAAAATCGGCGGGAAAAAGCATGTCACCATTGAAGTCTACTTTACCTATGTAGGCAAAATTCGTATTCCGCTTCATAAGCCGGAACCGATCATTAATAAGGAAAAACCGGCGTGACTCCCGCCACGCCGGTTTCACCGGAAATCCATTTACTTCCTTATGGGCTGTCGCCTAAACGCAGAGCCTTCTTTTTATGCCATTTTGTCCGATTTTACTTTTCGCCCCGCGCCTGCATCGCCATGAATATAGGCTGCAGGCTTCTGCCAAGCTCAGTCAGGGAATATTCAACCCTCGGCGTATAATCTTAAACTTAAAGACCGTTCCAAATTCGTTTCCGTACACAATTTACCTTCTTTTCCGGTTTACATTCCGCTCGGATCAATATAGCGCTCGCTTCCGCGATCGTATATTCTGAATTTGTTCTCGAAACGTCCCTCGTCATCGATAAAGGCGTATAATCTCAGTTCCTCGTCGTTTTCCATGCCGAAGCCGCTTTTGTCGCCGTAAAAACGCCCGTCGGGGGTTACCTCCCACAGCATATAAAACCTTCCGCTCGGAGTTAATTCAATGCTTGTGCGGAAGCATATCTGCGGCGATATATCATCCAAGCCCTCGACCCCCGGAAAGTCAACGATAACTCCCATTCGGTCAACGATAGTGCGTCGTATGCACTTAGCCCGATTTACAAAAACTATCGTAGAGTCCTCGTTCGGGTGTAAACTTCCGAACACAACCTTCTGCGTAAAATAAATATCCATTATCGTTTCCCTGTGCCGCCGCACCACTCGCATTTTCCGTTTCCGTTGCAGCTCGAACAGTATACATACGTTCCCTCGCCGCCCGTATAGCTCGGAACATAGATCTTGCGCAGACCGCCGCAGACCTGACAGGTACCCACGCCGTTACAATAGCCGCATTTGTCGCTTCCATAAGCAAAGCCGCCGCCCGTATTGCTATTGCTGCTGCCGCTGCTGCCGTAGGACTGAGAAGTGTTTACGTCGACCGCTGCGCTGACTTCAAATATATTGTTTCCGTAATCTCCCATATCGACCCACGCCACACACAAGAACTCTGTGACGCCGTTCGGATCGTATTTTTTGACCTCAAGCGTCACTCCGTCAAAATATTGCAGATCGTACATAGTGGACACGTTGGTCCCGCCGTTATAGACCGTGCCGTTTGTCGTCGGAAAATCCACAAGGCTTACTAATCCGATCTTATTTGCATAGTCAAAGTCGCCGTTTGCGTCCTCAAGCTTGTCGCCCTCGCTTACCTTGTCCTTGTATATAGCCATGCCGATGTATTTTCCGTCAAAACTGGCTCTTATGGCGAAGCATTTGTCGTTGTTTTCATAGCTTGCCACAGCGTTGTACTGCACGCCGTTCCACTCAACTATCGCCGTACCCGGCTGAAGCCCGTCGGACTGCTCATCGTATGTGCTTTCCTCGTATTGGTGATTGCCGGCAGCTGCGTTTCCCTGATAATGAACATCAGCGTCCGCGCCGCCGAAATCATAGCTGCTGACGGAATCGTAGCTGTTGCTGCCGAAGTTGTAGTCGTTGCTGCCGGAATCGTAGTCGTTGCTGCCGGAATTGCCGCCACTGTTGTTATCGCTGCCCGTGTTCATCTCGGCAATAATACTCCTCAGTTCGTCCTCAGTCAATCCGTTTTGGCAGCCGGTCATCAAGCCGACCGTAAACACCACCGCCGCCGCCATTGCGCCAGCCTTTACTCTCTTTAAAACGCTCATATCATACCTCCGAAAATTGTTGTTGCTTTAATTATACCATACCGCAGTCTGCTTTTGGTACGCAGCTTGCATACTTTTTTCAGTTTGTTAAACACGACAATTTTTTCTTCATGCAAACAAATCATAATTGTTAAAAATATACAACAGCTTCGGAGGCTGGCTTTTCGGCAGACTGAAGGCTCTGCTAAACGCAGAGCCTTCTTTTTATGCCATTTTGTCCGATTTATACTTTTCGCCCCACGTCTGCATCGCCATGAGTATAGGCTGCAGGCTTCTGCCAAGCTCAGTCAGGGAGTATTCAACCCTCGGAGGAACCTCGGCATATACCCTGCGGTTCACCAGACCGTTTTCCTCCATATCCCGAAGCTGGGAGGTCAGAACCTTCTGCGTTACGCTCCCGATAGATTTTTTCAGCTCGCCGAAGCGCTTTGTTCCCGGCATAAGATCCCGAAGAATAAGAACCTTCCACTTATCGCCGATAAGCGTAAGCGTTGTTTCAACAGGACACGCCGGCAGCTCCTTTACGGCTTGTTTTCCATTCATTATTGATAACACCTCTTTTTGTTGCATAAGGCTTTTCCTGTATTATAACATATCCGCAGGGCGCAGCCGCGATTTGCGGAGTAAATCGGGATATGTTTCAATAAACACTCAGCCGTCCGAATTTTCAATTCGGCTAACGGCGTGTGTTTATTATAACATACACCCTCGGATAAATCAAGCTTTTTTCAAAACACGCATTTTTTGTAATCGTTTACTCCATTTATTTATACAATGGTATCCTTTGGGTAACTATAGCACAATATTGTGCTTACTTTACAAATGATACCAACCGCGTTATAATATAAACAGGAACGGAGGAAGGCTCCGTAAACCAGCCAAACATATCCAAGGAGGAATTTATCATGAAAATTGCAGTTGTTTGCGCAAATGGAAAAGCGGGCAGCCTTATTACAAGCGAGGCGCTGAACAGAGGACTTGACGTGACCGCAGTTGTTCGCGGCGTCAATAAAACAAAAGCGCCCAAGGCGATTATAAAGGACGTTTTTGATCTGACAGCGGAAGACCTCAGCGGCTTCGACGTTGTTGCTGACGCATTCGGCGCGTGGACTCCCGACACGATCGGCGAAATCCCCAAAGCGGTAAAGCACCTTTGCGACATTCTTTCGGGAACAAGCACGCGTCTTATAATCGTCGGCGGCGCGGGCAGTCTGTACGTCAACCCTGAACACACTCTCTGCGTTGCTGACGGCGAGGACTTCCCCGACGCTTTCAAGCCGCTTGCAGACGCGCATGACGAGGCTTTGAGGCATCTTCACAAACGCAGCGATGTAAAATGGACATACATAAGCCCCGCCGCAGATTTCCGTGCGGACGGCAAGCGCACGGGAAAATATACCCTCGGCGGTGAAGAGCTTATACTTAACAGCAAGGGCGAAAGCGTCATAAGCTATGCGGATTTTGCGATTGCTTTGGTTGACGAAGCGGTCAGCGGAAATCACACAAACGAACGCATAAGCGTTGTGGGAGAATAAGCAAATATCCGAGCGTCGGGTGCTCAGACAGCAGCCGACGCTTTTACGCACAAAAAAACGGCACGGTTATCACCATGCCGTTTATTGTTATTTTTGAGCCAGACTTACTTGAGTTCAACAGTTGCGCCTGCTGCTTCAAGCTTAGCCTTGATTTCTTCAGCTTCTGCCTTGGAAACGCCTTCCTTGAGAGCCTTAGGAGCGGATTCAACGAGTTCCTTGGATTCCTTAAGACCAAGACCGCAGATATCCTTAACAGCCTTGATAACATCCATCTTCTTTTCACCGAAAGATGCGAGAACTACGTCAAATTCAGTCTTTTCTTCAGCAGCTGCTGCGCCTGCGCCTGCTGCGGGACCTGCTGCAACCATAGCGGCAGCGGATACGCCAAATTCTTCCTCTAATGCCTTTACTAAATCGTTGAGTTCGAGAACGGTTAATTCCTTAACGTCTTCTACTAACTTTAAAACCTTTTCTGAAGCCATTTTAATGTTCCTCCATATTCAATATTTTTGATGTTTATGCGGCTTTATGCCGCGCCCTTGCATAAAAACTTATGCAACCTCTTCGCTTTCCTTCTTCTTTGCAATTTCGCTTGCTGCGATAGCAAGTCTCTGCATAGGAGACTGGAGCATGAAGAGCAGCTTGGAAACGAGTGTTTCCTTGTTGGGGAGCTTTGCGTATTCTTCAACAACTGCGGGAGCGATTGCTTCCTTGCCGATGAAGCCTACCTTGATGCTGAACTTTCCGCCGGACGCTTCAACCTGCTTGAAGAGAATCTTCGGAGCAGCAATGATGTCGTCCTCGTGAACAGCGATAGCAGTCGTACCTTCAAGGTGTTCGTCGATGCCAGTGATGCCTGCCTTTTCAGCCGCTCTCTTTAACAGGGTGTTCTTTACAACGAAGTATTCAACGCCTGCTTCTCTGAGCTGCTTGCGAAGTGCGGTATCCTCGGCAACAGTGATGCCTCTGTAATCAACGATTACGCCGCCGGCTGCCTTTTCGAGCTTTGCCGCGAGTTCGTCAACGTACTGCTGCTTGGACTGTAAAATCTTCTCGCTTGCCATGATTTTTCCTCCTTATTGAATTTCGCTGTCCGAAAACAAAGCAGGAAATACAAAAAATCCCGCCGCTAAAGACGGCAGGACGATAATTTCATATCTTCCCATTCCTCGGCAGGCGGTTTCCCGTTAGCGTCTGCAAGTGCAGACGACCTGCTGTCTTTAGAACAGCAATGATATTATAACATAAGCGCTGCGGCTTGTCAAGTGTTTTTTATTGTTTTTTTACATTTTCCGTACAAACCCGCTCTTTCCGCGCAGTGAATGAACAAAAAGGCTTTATTCCGATTTTTTGCCGAAATGGCTTGCTTTTTGGCAGGGTTTGTTATATAATAATAAAGTATTGATTTTAAGCGATTTTTAAGGGGGACAACGCAGTAATGAACGCAATAGGCTTTGACAACAACAAATACCTGAAAATGCAGTCCGAACACATACGCGAACGCATTTCGCACTTCGGGGACAAGCTGTACCTTGAATTTGGCGGAAAGCTTTTTGATGATTATCACGCTTCGCGTGTTCTTCCGGGCTTCAGACCCGACAGTAAGCTCCAGATGCTGCTCCAGCTAAAGGACGACGCGGAGATAGTTATTGTCATCAACGCCTCAGACATCGAAAAAAATAAGGTCAGGGGCGACCTCGGCATAACATATGACGCGGATGTTATCCGCCTTTTTAACGTTTTCACAAAAATCGGGCTTTATGTAAGCAGCGTTGTTATCACGCAATATGAGGGTCAGCCTTCGGCGGACGCTTTCGGCAGCCGCCTTGAAGCGCTCGGCGTAAATGTTTACCATCACTATCACATAAAAGGCTATCCGTCCAATCTTTCGCTTATCATGAGCGACGAGGGCTACGGAAAAAACGATTATATCAAAACGTCACGCAGGCTTGTCGTCATTACGGCGCCTGGTCCGGGAAGCGGAAAGATGGCGACCTGCCTTTCACAGCTTTACCACGAGCATAAGCGCGGAATAAATGCGGGCTACGCGAAATTCGAGACATTTCCTATATGGAATCTTCCCCTGCGGCACCCCGTAAATATCGCGTATGAAGCTGCGACCTCCGACCTGAACGACGTAAACATGATAGATCCGTTCCATCTTGAACACTACGGCGTTACGACCGTCAACTATAACCGCGACGTTGAGATTTTCCCCGTACTTAATGCAATGTTCGAGAAAATTATCGGCGAATCGCCCTACAAATCCCCGACTGATATGGGCGTAAACATGGCGGGAAACTGTATCGTTGACGACGACGCAGTCTGCACGGCAGCAAACGCGGAAATAATCCGCCGATACTACACTGCTCTCTGCGGCAGAAGAAAGGGTACGGTCACAGAAGACGAGATCTACAAGCTTGAGCTTATGCTCAAGCAGGCTGGTATAACCGCCGAGGACAGGCGCTGTATTGCCCCCGCGCTTAAAAAGGAACAGGAAACAAACGCGCCCGCCGCTGCCATGGAGCTTCCCGACGGAACGATTATTACGGGAAAAACGTCGAATCTGCTAGGCGCGTCCTCCGCCCTGCTGCTCAATGCGCTGAAATATTTCGGCGGAATAGATGATGATGTCCTGCTAATGTCGCCCGAAGTGATCGAGCCTATCCAGAACCTCAAAACCGGTCATCTCGGAAGCAACAATCCCCGACTTCATACCGACGAAACCCTTATCGCGCTCGCTATCTGCGCTAACACCGACAGCAACGCGAAACGCGCAATGCAGCAGCTCTCGAAGCTGCGCGGCTGCGAGGTCCACTCGACCGTTATCCTTTCCTCGGTAGATGAGCGGACGTTCAAGCGCCTCGGAGTGAATCTGACGTGCGAACCGAAGTATGAATAAAACCGATACCGAAAGCCGTCATGTGAAAAGACGCCTTTATCTTTCGGAGGGGAACGCCTTGCCTAAGCTATATATGAGGAGTCAACATGAAGCAAATGACAAAAAAAGCAAAGAAAATCATCATAATTGTAATAGCCGCTGTTATTGTTTCTCTCGCTATGATAATCAGTTCTGTTGCTTATTTTGTGAATGTTGATATAGCTATCGAAGAATTAAGCTCGAACGTAACTCTGTTCGGCTGGGAAGATTATGTAACGTATTCCATGCTTTCGGACGAACTTAAATCGGTAATTTCGGAGGAGGAGTTTAACGACAGTTCCGACGAAAGCCGGTTTTCCATGTACAAAAAGCTGGAAAACCTCGTTATCGACGACAGACCGGCAAGCCAATTTAAAGGCAGCACATCATGGTGGAAGTTCGACTGTACGGATATGATTGAAATTGATAACGAGGAATATCTTGTACATATTCGGATGGATTTTGACGATAAATTCTTTAATCCCAAGATCGTGAATTTCATCACCTATATTGATAGGCAATAAATTAAGTAAAAACGTATCATTCAGAAACGCAGAACGTAAAGAAGTTCCGCTAATACTTAAGCAGCTTGCAGAGAAATAAACCCAAATTGCAGGCGCGACAAGAATATCATCGAGGTCAGCGAAAAGCTGAGCGCCGTTGTTCATCGCTTTATGGAGCAGAAAATGACGGCAGTAAGAATGGATATACCGCTCGATTTCGTTATGTCATGCCTGAAAAAGTGTAATTACGCAATAAACCCGACCGAGGAAGTGGATTTTCTTCGGTCGGGTCTGTTCATTTCCGCACAAAAACAAACCCCGCCGAAGCGGGGTTCAATTATTTATACCAGGTCGTTCTCGTCGAAAGCGTCGCCGCATTCGGGGCAGAACTTCGGCGGATGTTCGGGGTCCGCGGGAGTCCAGCCGCACTTGTCGCACTTATATTTCTTGGGAGCGGCAGGCTTCTGTTTTCCGCAGTTCGAGCAGAACTTGGTAGTGTTCTTCGAGCCGCATTCGCAGGTCCACTCTGCCGGAGCGGCAGGAGCGGGAGCAGCCTCGCCTTTCTTCGCTCCGCAGTTGCAGCAGAAATTGCTCGTATTGCTTGTTCCGCATGAGCAGGTCCATGCTTCGGGCTTCGGTTTTCCGCAGCCGGAGCAGAACTTGCCGGTATTTTCAGCGCCGCAGGAGCACTTCCAGCCGCCAGCCGCAGGTGCAGCCTGAGGAGCGGACTGCTGAGGCGTTCCGTAGCTGTTCAGAATGTTCCCGCCCATGTTCATCATGGAGCTCATGCCCATAACACCCATCATTCCGCCGCCGTTTCCTTCGTTGGAGCCCATCGCTTCGATTCCCGCGGCAATGCTCTTGTTCATCATAGCGCGCTGAACTCCCTGGTCGAGCTGCGTATCCGCTTCAAGACGCGCGCCCAGACGCTTTTTGGAATCCTCGGAAAGCGTAATAGGACCGCCGAAAGCGATGCTCGTGATAGAGAAGCCCCTTTCGAGCCATGTGCTTGCTGTCGCCTCTCTTGCAAGGGCAGTAAGGGTCGGCAGAGAGCCTTGGATCCTGCTGTACATAACGCCCTGCTCGGAAAGCCCGTTGAGAGCGACCATAAGAGCCTGTTCAAGCTCGTTCTTGTACATCTGTGTGCCGAAAATTGACATTGCTGACATATCTCCCGCGCTTGTTCCCTTGGAGCAAACCTCAGAGTAAAACTTTACGGCAGCCTCCGCGTCGGGAATCTGGATCTCAAAATTACCGAAGAAACGAAGCTCGATAGACGTGTTGTAATGAGGGTCGAAATACGGCATCGGATTGGCTGTCCCAAAAGGAAGATTCGGAATGCGCATGAGGTTGATATAAACTACCTTCTGCTCTGTAGAGGGCGTTCCGCCGTATGTGAAGCGCTTGATAAGCTCCTTTGCCGAATCCTTGATATTGCCCGCAAAAATGGAAGGCGCGGAGGAATTATCGAGGATATACTGACCGGGCTCGGTAACAACATTTGTGATCTTGCCGTTGTCAACCGTAAGCATACAGGTGTTTTCCTCAACCATTATAGCCGAGCCGTTGCTGATGTAATTTTCGGTGCCTTTGGTATTTGAAGTGCGCGAGGAGTCCTCATGCATTCTTGTTCCGACCTTTAAAAGGGTCTTGTTGTCAATAGTTCCGCAGTGTATGGATTCCTTCCAGGAGTCGGCAAGTGTTCCTCCGAGCGCACCGATTGCAGATTTGATAAGTCCCATAATAATTCTTTCCTTTCCATTTTTAAATTTGAGAACAAAATGTTCTTACTTAATGAAATTGAAGCTGTCCGCAAGCCAAACTTTGGTAATGTCTTTTTCGGTAAATCCCGAGCCGCAGTACTTGCAGACAGTGTTTTTTCCCACGCCGTATATCGGCGCGCCGCAGTTAGGACAGTTATGAGAAAAGACCGCATTATCGCTGTCCTCAAATGATTCGCGGCTGTAAACGAGTATTATTTTTGCGGCGAACTGCGAAACAGCATCCCTGTTTTTTTCGGGTGTGTCTGAAAAATAGTGACGACACTGAAACGAAGCCTCAAAAACGGCTTTTGCAGAGTCCGCCGTGCTTTTGTAATCCGCAATGGAGATACGGTGGAGCTTCACATCGTCAAAATATTCGGTAACGCTCCTGCCTTGGTTGTCGGAAATGATGCTGTTAACAGCAGATATATATCCGCGCGTGGTATTTTCAAGTCCGTCGGCACTTTCGTTTTCTATCGCGCCGAGCGTCGATAGAAGCGTTGTCTTTGCAAGCGTTTCAAACTGTTCGTACGTCATCTGCGGAAAGTCGCGCATCAGCTTCGGCTTGTAGACCGCAGACATATTGGAAATCGCTTTCGGAGTCGAGGACTCCTCACGCAGCCCGTCGCTGATGAGACGTGCGGTCTCTCCGAGTCCCATTCCGAGATATTTTTTCGTTACGCTGTTAAGCTTATGCTTTACCACAGCAATAACAATAAGCACGCCGATCACAACTATTGCTGCAATGATAAGCGCCGTAACGATTGGGGACATCAGTTCTCGCCTCCGTTGTTTTCTTTCTTTACACGTATACCATCGTCCTTTGTATCGTCGCGGACGGTAGTGAAGTCGCTGAGAACCCAACTGTAGAGTCCCGAAGTTACAACAGAGCCGCAGTAAGCGCACTGACCGCTGCTGGACATTTCAAGAGGAGCGCCGCAGTTCGGGCAGTTATGACCATGGTCGGATTCGTTAGCTTCCTTTGTCTTTACGCCGACAGTACGCATGAACTTCATCTTATAGCGGAAATCCCAGCGTGTGTTCTTATCGCCGCGTATAATAACGCCGGTTTCCTCGTTTGTCTGATAATCAATGAAGCGAGCATTGAGATAAACGGTAAGATATTCAAACTGCTCGTCGCGCACATAGCTTGTAAGATAAGCCGTATTTATCGTAATGCTCTCATAGTGATAAATAACCTTTTGGTCAATTTTGGACTGAACCTGCTTCTGAGTAGTGTTGTACAGGTTATTATGCATAACCGGACGCACGGAAGTCAGATCGCGCTTGCACCATGCCGTCTGGATATCCATATAAACTTCCTTTGCGAAGCTTGTAAAATCGTCGGCTGTGAAGTTCGGATCGTCCTTTTTAATGATCTGTTCGATCTGAGCGGTTCTGTCCGGAACATTCACGTTTCTGCCCTGACCGCCGTTTGCCGGACGAACACCGCCGACGGTATTTGTTCCGTTATTGTTTGAGCCGCCTTTTTTCCTGCTGCTTGAAGTTACTACGATAATAATTATTATTACAATAACAGCTCCGACGATTGAGCCAAATTCACCCGCCCTGCCGGAACCTCCTCCGCCGTCATAAGACGAGGAGCCGCTGTAATAATAATCATCATCGTCACTGTCCCAATCCCAGCTCGATCCGCTGTCATAATCCGAATAGGAATAATCATAATCATTCGCATCAAAAGCCGACGCGGTACCGCAAAGCATTAACGCCGCGATAACAGCCGTTAAAAAAAGTGAAATCGATTTTTTCATTCAGTTTCCTCTCCTTGTTATGCCTTTTCAAATGCAAAGCAAAAGGTATTTTCCACAAATATTGTACCATTTTTGGGCGTATTTGTCAAGTAAAACATACAATAGCTAGGTTTTTAGCTGGCTACTGAGTAAAGGCTTACGGGTGCGCACGCCGCAGAATGCAAAGCATTCTGCGGCGGCAGGGGCGGCAAAGCCGCCCCTGCGCGCATTTCAGCGCAGCTGAAATGCGCCGTGCGCCCGGTGCGCCGATTTATGCGGAGTGAGGGAAGCGGCGAAGCGAAGCTGAGCCGCAAAAGAGGGGAGCAGTATCCTGACAGGCGCGGCGTTAATTAAAGAAAGACGGAATGCAAAGAAATTGAAAGCCGCGGCGGCAGCCGACGAGGGGCGAGCCGAGCCGATTTGCAGAGCAAAGCGGCGGCGAGTTCCCTCAGGAGGCTGCCGCTTTGAAACCGAAAAAGTGCAGATTCGCACACTCGGCGGCTTTTGGTATCCCCGCAATACCCAAATTCGCAGCAAAACGCCGCCGTCCGCACTTGTTTCTCAACGCACACGCGCGGCGCGCCGCATTACGGCTTCGCCGTAATGCGGCAGGCGGCTTCGCCGCCGCCACCTGCGCCCGTCCGCCTTCGCCGCCGCCACCTGCGCCCGTCCGCCTTCGCGGACGGGCGTGCGCCGCGCAGCTTCCCCATGCGGCGTCAGCAAAAGCCCCTGAAAAAGCACCAAGAAGTAGAAAGCCGCGGCGGCAGCCGACGAGGGGCGAGCCGAGCCGATTTGCGGAGCAAAGCGGCGGCGAGTTCCCTCAGGATGCTGCCGCTTTGAAACCGAAAAAGTGCAGATTCGCACACTCGGCGGCTTTTGGTATCTCTGCAATACCCAAATTCGCGGCAAAACGCCGCCGTTCGCACTTGCTTCTCAACACGCACGCGCGGCGCGCCGTATTACGGCTTCGCCGTAATGCGGCAGGCGGCGGCTTCGCCGCCGCCACCTGCGCCCGTCCGCCTTCGCGGACGGGCGCGCGCCGCGCACTGCTCCCTCCAAACCCCGAAAAATGTGTGAAATTTCATCTTTTTCCCGCTTCAAGGTTGCAAAAACGGCATTTTTGTGTTATACTCTATAATATATATGGTTCAGACAGCAGTAATGCCGAACAAATGGAGGAATATATTATGTGCGGAATAGTTGGATACACCGGCGAAAAAGCCTGCGCAAAAATTCTGGTAGACGCACTCACAAAGTTGGAGTACAGAGGCTACGACAGCGCGGGAATAGCGGTTTTTGAAAATAATAAAATAAAAACTGTAAAGGCAAAGGGTAAGATCCGCGAAGGACTTGCTCCAAAGCTTACCTCTGCAGGCGAACTAAGCGGAACGTGCGGAATCGGTCACACCCGCTGGGCGACCCATGGCGAACCGAGCGATATAAACAGCCATCCAATAGGCAACGGACGAGTTTCCGTCGTACATAACGGAATTATTGAAAATTACCACAAAATAAAGGATTTTCTTATTTCAAAGGGCTACGGATTCGAGAGCGAAACGGATACCGAAACTGTTGTAAAGCTGATTGATTACAATTACGCAGGCAATCCTGTCGATGCGGTTATTTCAACTATAAGCGAGCTTGAAGGCGCATATGCACTTGGTATCATTTTCCGAGACTTCAATGATAAGATTTTTGCCGTCCGCAAGGACTGCCCTCTGATTATAGGGAAAGGCAGCGGCGAAATGTTTATAGCGTCGGACATTACAGCGATACTCGCGCATACAAACGAATATTACCTGCTTGACGAAAACGAAGTTGCAGAGATAGACAAAAACGGCGTGACCTTCTATGATATACACAAAAATATTATTGAAAAAGAAATTCAGATTGCCGAATGGGACGTTGAAGAGGCGGAAAAGGGCGGCTACAAGCATTTTATGCTGAAGGAAATATCCGAACAGCCCACAGCCTTCCGCAACGCCGTTTCTCCTCGTATAAAAGGCGGTTTGGTTAGCTTTGACGAGTGCGGGATGACAGACGAAATGCTCCGTAATTATCACCATGTTTATATTGTCGGCTGCGGCTCGGCAATGCACGCAGGCATTGTCGGCAAATACGTTATAGAAAGCCTTGCGCGGACTCCGGTTATTGTGGATATCGCGTCGGAGTTCCGCTATAGAAGCCCTCTTCTCGCGGCTGACGACCTGGTTATCGTCATTTCACAGTCGGGAGAAACCGCAGATACCCTCGCCGCTCTGAAACTGGCAAACGAAACAGGCGCGGATACGCTCGCTATCGTAAACGTGGTCGGCTCGTCAATAGCCCGCGAAGCTAAAATGGTCATGTACACCCTTGCTGGACCGGAAATCTCCGTATGCTCTACAAAGGCGTACATGGTACAGACCGCCTTTATGTATCTTTTTGCGTTCAAGATTGCATATGCAAGGGGCAGAATAACCGAAGAAGAGTGCCGTACGCTCGTTTCGGAGCTTGCAGCAATTCCGGATGAAATAAAAAAATGCGTCGATAATCAGGAGCCGTATCAGTACGTTGCTTCAAAACTGATGGGCGCGGAAAGCCTTCTTTACATAGGAAGGGGACTTGACTATGCACTCAGCATGGAAGGCTCGCTTAAATTAAAGGAGATCTCCTATATCCATTCTGAAAGCTATGCGGCGGGCGAGCTAAAACACGGCACAATTTCGCTTATCGTGCCGGGAATGCCGGTTATTGCAGTCGCTACGCAGACCGACCTTTTTGAAAAAACTCAGAGTAACGTAAAGGAAGTCAAAACCCGCGGCGCAATGGTCGTAATGATCGCGCCCGAAGGAACGTCAATAGAAGAAAAAAGCGTGGATTGTCCCGTATATATACCAAAGGTGCGCGATATACTCATGCCGCTCGTAACGGTCGTTCCGCTGCAGCTTATCGCTTATTATACGGCCGTACTGCGCAGCTGCGATGTTGACCAGCCAAGAAACCTGGCGAAATCGGTAACTGTCGAATAACTCCGAAAGGAAACTCAAAACAATGGAAGAAAACGCATTTGAACCGTCTTTAAGCGCATGGGAGCGCCTTTCGGAAACGAAAAAGCCGATAGTCATGTATGGAATGGGCGACGGTGCGGAAAAGATCCTGCGCGTTATGGAAAGCATGAATATCCGCCCCGCTGAGTTCATGGCAAGCGATGAATTTGTCCGTGGACATAGTTTTCACGGTTATGTTGTAAAAAAATTGTCCGAAATTGAAGCGCAGTATGAGGATTTTCTCATAGTAGTATGCTTCGGAACGTCTCTGCCGGAGGTCCTCGAAAGAATAGAACGCCTTTCTGAGCGTTATGAGGTAATTGCTCCAGATGTTCCGGTTGTCGGCGGCGGACTTTTCGACAGCGATTACCTTTCCGATCATGAGATCGACATAATGACTCTCCGCCCGATGTTTGCGGACGATAAATCCCGCTCGGTTTTCGACGCACTGATAAAGTACCGAATTACAGGGGATATTTCCGTGCTGCGCAGCTGCGAAACCGACAAAAGCGAAGCGCTTGAGCTGCTGAATATCGGCACGGACGAAACATACGTTGATCTCGGCGCATACAACGGCGACACCGTTGAAGAGTTTCTGCGTCTGACAGACAGGAAATTCAAAAAGATCTATGCGGTCGAGCCTGACAGGCGCAACTACTCAAAGCTGCGCCGCAGGCACTACGCGCTCGGCTCTGCGGTTTTTGAGCATATCAACGCGGCAGCCTGGAGCGAGGACGAAACCCTAACGTTTTACCGCCGCGCCGGGAGAAACTCCTCGCTCACCGATACGGTTTCCGAAAAAACGGCGGGAACGCCTGTTGAGATACCGGGCAGAAGCGTTGACAGCATCCTCGGCGGAGAGGTCGCTACTATTATAAAATACGACGTTGAGGGCAGCGAAAAACAGGCGCTGCTCGGAAGCGCCGAAACGATACACAGGTACAAGCCCCGCCTTATCGTTTCGCTTTATCACCGTACGGGCGACATGACGGAGCTGCCGCTGCTTATAAAGGAGCTTAACCCAGCGTATAAAATGTACCTGCGGCACCACCCGTATATACCCGCTTGGGACACAAATCTGTACTGTATTTAAGGACGGAATCCGAAGATGAAAAAAGTTGTTATTATTATAATGATAGTTCTTGTTGCGGGAATCGTGGTGCTTTACGCCCTGAACGAATTTCAGCTGCGCGAGATAACCTACGTCGGCGATTACACATCGGAACAGACGAAAACAAGCTTCGCGGTCAAGCGGCTTTACAGCTCTGACGTAGATATGGACAAGTATAATGAAATGCTTGAAAAGCTGATTTCGGTTGAATTTACAGAGGATGAGATCCTGCGGGCGGCGCTCGATTCGGGTACGCCTGAGTTCTACCCGGCATTCTATGCTGCGGTTTCGCGCCACAAGACCGAGGATAGCGCGGACGAGCTTACCCTGCAGACAGTCACTATGCAGGAGCTTGCCGAAAATCAGAAGCGCACCAATTTCCGTGTTGCAAACATGCGGCTGGAAGTCATTACGAACGGCGTAACTATCAAGGATGTATCAGCATCGAGCTTTGACTCGCTGAACCGTGAGACAAGCGAAACTCCGCTTGTCAACGAGGCGGGAACGGGCATGACCGTTGAGCTTCAGAGCAGCGGAAACACCGATATAAGTCTTTCAGGAACTGCAGGTACTGTCGTTCTGCAGTATGTTTTTGACATTGAACACGCTTCGCTGTTCCCTAAAATAATTATGAACGACTGCTTCCTGCGCATCGACGTGACTATCGGCGAGGATGAGAACGGGCGTCTTACGGCAAGCTATACCGTAAATCCCGCTTCCACGGTCGATGAATATATTGAACAGGAATAATGCCGTATTCCGTCGGGCTGTTGTTAATTTTGTAGAAAGTTCTCCCGATTTTTGCAGGAATCAAAAAAACAACTTGCATTTTCTCGCAAATCGTGTATAATTAAAAATAAAGAAAATAAATTGCGGCAAATACTGCGCCAAGCCGGAAAATTTGCGCAGCTGCCGCACAGAAAGGGAAGATTTGCGATGTACAAGGATTACTCAAAGCAGGAGCTTGAACAGCTTAAAGCAGAGCTGTCCGCAGAATACAAGCAGTGGCAGGATAAGAACCTAAAGCTTGATATGTCGCGCGGAAAGCCGTGTCTTGAACAGCTCGACCTCTCAATAGATATGCTTACTCACTGTCTCGACGGCGACTATAAATCGGAAAACGGCATTGACTGCCGCAACTACGGTGTGCTGGACGGAATCCCCGAAGCTAAGGAGCTTATGTGTCCCATGCTCGGCGTTTCCGGCGATGAAATAATTATAGGCGGCAACTCCAGCCTACAGCTCATGTACGATACTCTTGCAAGGGCAATGCTGCTCGGCGTTCTCGGAGGAGATAAGCCGTGGAGCAAATATGATAAGGTAAAATTCTTATGCCCCGCGCCCGGATATGACCGTCATTTTGCGATCACTGAAAGCATGGGAATAGAGATGATAACCGTTCCGTATCTTGACGACGGTCCCGACATGGATATAGTCGAAAAACTCGTTTCCGAGGATGAAGCGATAAAGGGTATCTGGTGCGTTCCGATGTACTCTAACCCGACCGGAATAACCTATTCCGACGCGGTTGTAAAGCGCTTTGCGGCGCTCAGCCCGAAGGCTAAGGACTTCCGCATTTTCTGGGACAACGCGTACTGCGTTCATCACCTTACCGACACTCCCGACAAGCTGCTCAACATTCTCGACGAATGCAAGAAAACCGGCAAGCAGAACATGGTTCTGATGTTCACTTCCACGTCCAAAATCTCATTCCCCGGCGGCGGTCTTGCATGCATCGGCGCAAGCAAGGAAAACATAGATTTCATAAAGAGCCAGATGACATACCAGACGATAGGTTACGACAAGCTCAACCAGCTCCGTCATGCAAGATTCTTCAAGAGCTTTGAGGGCATTCAGGAGCAGATGAAGCGACACCGCGACATAATCGCGCCGAAGTTCAGCATCGTTCTAAAAAAGCTTGAAAAGGATATCAAGCCTCTCGGAATCGCATCATGGCACGAGCCTAACGGCGGCTATTTCATTTCTTTTGACGGAATGGAAGGCACCGCAAAGCGTATCGTCCAGCTGTGCAAGGAAGCCGGAGTTGTAATGACAGGCGCGGGTGCGACGTATCCCTACGGAAACGACCCTAAGGACTGCAATATAAGAATTGCTCCCACTTTTCCAAAGCCCGCAGAGCTTGAAATGGCAATGGAAATATTCTGCACAAGCATAAAGCTTGCTTCTGTCGAAAAATTACTTGAGAAATAAATAAAAGGTCTTGCAAAAACTGAAATAATGTGTTATAATAACAGGGTCGGTTATGTTTCCGACCCTGTTATATTCGCGCCTGTAGCTCAGCTGGATAGAGCAATAGCCTCCGACGCTATGTGCCGTGCGTTCGAATCGCATCAGGCGTACCAAAGAAAAATTCCCTCTGCAATCTCATTGCGGAGGGAGTTTTTGTTTGGCTTACGGCGCAGCAAGTCGAACGCACTATGCGTCTAGAATCGCATCAGGCGTACCAAAAAATAACCCCCGCAAAGCGGCTTAAATAAACGCTTTGCGGGGATTTTTTGTTTAATTCTCTTTCTGATTTTTTGTCGCAAAAATAGGCTAAAAACGGCAAAATATTTAAAAAATGCGGGTCATGCATTCTTGTTTTTTCGTTTAAACTTCCCCTACCCCTCTCTCACCCCCACAACCTCAAACCCCGCGCTCTTCAGCACTGCTTTCGCCTTCTCCAATTCCGCCTTTTTCACGGTTTTTGTCGCCGTAATGGTATACCTCACTTCGGGCGCATTGTCCGCCGCAATGTAGGGACACTGGCACCAGTACTCCCAGCCGAAATCCTTGAGCTTTGTCTTTACAACGCCGTCGCCGCGGCTGCTTAAAGTGCTCTCGATCACCTCGCCGTTACCTATATAAATGCCGACATGAGGGCGCGATTTGCAGTACAGCACAAGTCCCGGCTGCTCCGGCAGCGTGTCGATTTTGCCCTTGATTTTCGCGGCGTTGTACATACCATGTGCGTTGACGTCGGTCGCGCCCTTGTACCCCTTGCTGCCCTTTCCGCCCCAATAGTACGACTTGATCAGCCCCACGCAGTCAATCCCATAGTACCCGTCGGGAAGCGCTTTCAGCATCTGTTTGCGCGCGCTCGTGTACTGCGCGGGGTACATCTGCGCAAGCTGGTCGACATACGCGTCGGTAATAGGGCGGTAGATTCCGCCCCACATATATTTCGTTTTGTCGTTCAGCGCCGTTTTCGCGTGCGCCACAAGTCCTGTGTTAGTATAAATCATGGCTGTTCTCCTTATATTTTAAAATCAATTCTTTCAGCTTATCGAAGCCGAACTGCGCGGCGTAGCTGACGAAGAATCCCGCCACGACCGCCCCCGCGATCATGTACCATCGCACCGCGATTTGGGCGGCAGCTGCCCACGCAAAAAACGCCCCGACGGTCAGCACCATGGCGACGATCGTCGCTGTTATCTGCGCGGGGAAATTTGCGGCCGCGCGCTTCAGGACCTCGGTTATCACGTTCGTGGCGAGGGTGAGCGCGCCGACCGCAGTTAATAAAAGTGTAAAATCAAAATTCATAGCATTTTTTCCTCCTCGATTTTCTGTAAAATTTCGTCGAGCGTAAAGGTTTTTTCTTCATTTTTTTGTTCAGCCTGCGGCGCTTCCCGGCGCATTTTGAGCATGTTTTCCGCCTTGGCTTTCCAGCAGTAGAACCCGATCGCGGTCGCCGTCGGCACGCCTATGTACGTCAGCCATTCGCCGAGGTGTTCGGGGTAAAAAAACACCAGCACCCCGCCCGCCGCGAAACCGAGAAAATACGTCGCCATCACCGCCGCGACGAGCATTTTAGTGTACGTTTTCATGCTGTTCAAGGTCCTCGATCCTGTGGTTTATCACCTTTATCTGCTCCTCGATAACGGGCATTCGGCGCGCGAAATTGTTGTGCTCCGCGACGCGCTTTTCGAGCTGCTCAAGTCGGTACGCGGTCAGCTTCGAGCTGACGAGGATTCCGCCGAGCGAGCCTCCGAGAGTTCCCAGCAGGCTTATCACCGCGACAAGTATGTTTTCGGTCATATATTCACCTCCTCACACAATCGCAGTGCTGTCCGTGACCTGCGTGAGCATAACCGGCTCATATGTCAGCCCGACTGCCGCGTTGTATTCGGCTTCGCTTGCGAAATTGTAATTAATTCGGCTTATCTTTGTAATCAGCGTTGCCGAATTAACTTCTGCGGCGGCAGTCGGCTTGTGTACCGCAAAAAATTCAAGATACGCGTAACCGTACGGGGCGGCTTCTGCGGCAGAATATATTGTTCCCCATGTTATCGCAAAGCCTATCGTCGCGGGGTCATAGGTTGTGTAGCTGCCGCAAACTGTGTCGTTGTCAAGGATTTTATAAATATAACCTCCGCTGCTTGACACGCTTGCAAGCTCGGTAGTGATGTTATGCTCGGTGACGTTTGTTCCCGAAACCGAGGTGAGCTTTGCGGACTGGTACAGCGGCGCGGAAAGCTGATTTCCCGATTTTACGGCTATGTAACCGTTGATAACGATCTGATTCTGCGCCCCCGCGTAGCCGATTTTATTGCCTGCGATATATTCCGTCTGCGTGTAATTGTGCAGCAGATATTTCGCGTCGACTTCCGTGATGATTACGGCGTTCTGAATGTTTGGGACGGTGACAAGCTCGCCGCTTTCGTTAATTTCGCAGCCCTCGCCGCACTTCACACCGATTTTAGGATTTTCACCCTCTTCCCCCTCGGTGATTTCAATGCCGCCGCCCGCAGAATAATCCCCGCCTGAGACGGTTGCGTCCAGCGTTCCGTCTGCGGCTATCGTCACACCCTTGCCCGCCTTGACGCCGCCGAGGGCAGAGCCTGCGGGACGAAGAGCAATCTCATTGCCCGTTATCTTAACTCCCGCCCCCGCAGTGTAGTTCCCGCCCACCGCGTCGGCGTCGACCGCAAGCGCGTTGTCGGAATCGAATTTGAGACCCGCGCCAAGTTTCGGGCGGATTTTTTTTGCTCTAGGATATGTGTCATTTTCAGGGACATCTTCGTACTCCATGCCCTGTCCTATGTATACAGCCGTGCGAACAAAATATCCGCCAGTATTTGTATCAGAATCCTCGGTTTCACTGATATTCACCAACCCTTCTCCAAGACGTATTCCTCCTACGTTTTTGTGATTATTTTCCTGTGACATTTTGGCGTATTTAAGAAGCACCCTTCTCTCTCCACCTGGGCCTAAGCCACCGACACTTATGCCCCATTCTCCATCTATTCTTACTCCGCCAAGATTGCCGGAAAGGGTTGCCTCGCTAAGGCTAAATTCGTTTTCCTTTTTTGTTAAGCCTTCGCCTGCCGCAGTCTGAGCCGCATCGATGCGCTTTTCCGCCTGATTTCTTACGGAGACAGAGGACGTAGCGGTCTGCTGTTCATCAAAAATAAGATCGGGAGCGGCGCATATAATGCTGTGATACTTGCGGTAGCGCCATTCCTGCTTTGTAACAAGCCCGACAATGCTTCGACGCTGGTCAATATCGCCGCCTGAACAGCGAAGCACGTCCCCGGCGTCAAGCGCGGGATCGCCGTATATCTCTGCGGTTATCCCGCGCTGCTTGAAACCGTGTATAAATCCGAGCCACGCCTCGTTTATTCCGTCATATTCATCATCAGAAAGGGTTTTCGGGATAAGAGGATTTTTTGCAAGCGCGTACGTTGCCGGCGCAGCCTGCGCGTCTGTCTGAACTACGGACGAGGTATAATTTTTTATATTCTGTCCGCAGTATGCGGTAAGGCTTTTTATATAAGCCCGTGTATCGGTAACATAAATGCTCTTACGCTCCTCCGCCGTAACTATCTTGTCAACGACTATGTCTAGCGGCTCGTCGGCGCTTGTATCATATCTTGCGGGGATTATGCGCAGAGCGCCTGAGCGGTCAATAACAGCATATCCGCATAGTATCGCCGCGCACCACATTACCGCGTCACGGCAGGTCTGAACCTGTGTATCGGCAAGACTCAGCTCTACGTCCGTATTCGGAAGTCCCTCCGCTATGCCTCCGAAAGTCACCCCGCACTGCCTGCATATCCGCGTTAAAAAGCCTTCGGCGTTATATTTGCAGAAGCGCAGCCAATTCTCAGGCGGACAGTCGAAAAGCGTTCCGTTGTCATACGCCGTGAGATATACCGCATTCCGCTTTCTTTTGACGTATTTCCCGTCCGCACGGAAGCTTCCGAGCGGAACCTTCTCCCAGCCTGCCGTTGTCTTTATCTCATATACCGGCTCGACTGTCGCGCCTGAAAAATCATGCAAAAGGGCGTCGCTGTCATAGATACCTATTTTCAGGCAGCCCAGATTAAATGTGCCGATCTTATAACTTCCGCAAAGCTCATGCGTTATTTTCAGCGATCCGGCAACCAGGACCTTATCGGAAATATTTATCGTATTCCCGTCCGAAAGCGTTACCTTTCCCGAAATTCTGTCGGTTATTATCTTTTTTTTCAGCGCCGCTTTATATTCTTCGCTTACAGAATACATTCCGACCCTCCTTAATACTCAACAAGGCGGCAGCTTACTTCCCAGTAGCTGCCGGACGTGCTGCCGCTCTGCTGCTGATAAAACACGCTTTTAAGCTCCTTTGCGTACATTTCGCAGCTGTAATAGCCACAGACGGCGGGGTCAAGCAGCGAAACGCTCAGCACCGGCTCCGCAAGGCTTACATGAAGCGCGTCCGCCTGAGAACCGTTCAGTATCCACTTCACATCGCAGGTTTTAACACCCGCGCGCACTCTTTTACGGTGCATAACGCCCGTTTCGTCCGAGCGGCTGCTGTCCGCGCTGTCTATATCCGCGGTATCCACGCGGTAATATGACGGCGCGGGGAGCTGCACGTCGTTCACTTTAAGAAAATACATCTTACCCTCCGTTATTCCGCCGCGCCGTTTGTAATGCGGCTGCGGCTGTTGTTGTAAAGCGCGACGGATTCGCCTATCGCGTCGCCGTCAAGCTCCACTGTCGTGTGGATCTCGATCGGTGCGGCACTATTTCTTCCCGACCCGCCCTGTGAAAACGCACCTATGAGCGTCTGAGGCGCATTTAGTTCAAGCACGCTCGCAGCCGCACCGAGAATCCCCCCATATTCGGCAGCGTACGATACCTGCGCGCTCTGCGGCTGAGCGACTGCGGCGGGAGAAAACAAATTTGTCGGGTCAACAGCGCTCACTGCCGAGAGCTTATCGTCAAGCGCAGCCGTCTGCGCCGTTATTATAATATCAAGCTGTTCAGCTGTCATAATTCTTCCTTTCTTTTTTGTTCAGCTGCCGCGCGATATTTTGAATTTCATTTTTCGCTTCGCGCCAGCCGCCATTATTTTTAGGGAACGCTTCTTTAGGCGTTTTTGGGAATCGCTGCGGCGCGTTGAACGCCGCAAGACACAGCGCGGCCGTGTTGAACGCGAGATATTCGTTCGCGCGGTACAATTCCGAGAGCCGCCGCGTTTGCGCTTCCTCCGCGCTGCCGAAAAGCTCCGCAAGTTCCGCCGCAGTCATGCTCCATAACCTGTCGGGGAACGGACATACCCGAAGCGCCCCGCGCCGCAGCCGTTCCGTTATTTCTGCGGCGGAGATTCCTCCCCGCCGGTATCGAAAAAACCCGAAGCGCCGAGCGCCTGCGCAATAATCCCGTTCAATTTGCGCAGCGACCCGCCCTCGGAAATATATTCGTCAAAAATCGTATATACCTCGCCGCGGGTTATCTCAGGGCGTAGGCTCTCGATAAGCGCGAAAAGGAATTCCGTCGCTACCGTGACCTCGGAAAGCCGCTTTGCACCCTCATAGATAGAGCAGCCGAGTCTTTCTTCAAGTCTTACGGCTGAAAGCGCGGTCAGCCGCAGCATATAATTTTTGCCGTTTACAGTAAAATCCGTAAATGGAAGCGTTTTATCCATATTCATCCTCCTCAGCTGTCAAGGCTGTGTCTAAGCGCGGTTTCCGGAATTGAAACAATGCTGAATTCCATAATGCCGTCGGGATTCATGCTCTTTATTTTCGTTGAGATCTGCCCCGTCCAGGTAAAATATGTCCCGTCCGGAAATTCGAGCTTCTGTGTTACAGACGCTCCCGCGCATTCTATTGCTCTCGCTGTCTGATATGCGGCGGCTACCTGTCCGCTCGTAACGTTCGGATTGTCCTCCGAGCTGTTATAGTAAAATCCGAAAGTCAGATCGTCGTATTTGTAAAGTCCGCCGATATAGCGGCGCGCAGTATCGAGCAGGTTGGTTATCTCCCTGCGCTCCCTTGTTCCGCCCATGTCGGGCGTGGATTTAAGCCCGTAAAGACTCTGCCCGTTCAGATAAAATTTTGTTCCGCTTGCTGTAAGTTCCATGCTTCCTCCTATTTCAGTATCCTTTTTTCAACTTCATCAACGCGGCAGATGAACCGCATACATTTGCGCGGAATGCTTTCGTCATATATCGTTTCGCAAAAGCTCCTGCAAAGTCCCGCGCCGAGCATTTTTTCGTTTACCGAATGTGCAAGCTCCTCCAGTTCCGCGGCGCTCTGCGCATAAACGTCAAGCTGCACGGTTATGCGGCTCACCCTGTCCTGTCCGTTTATAACAATTTCACTGCTGTTCGCGGTTTCGGTAATGCATATCAGCGGCAGCCGCCTGTTCCCCCGGAAAAACGACAGCTCCACGTCCGCGAGCGCTTTCAGCTTATCCGCAATAAACGGTTTAATGTCAACCACTCTGCGTTTCCTCCTCAATTATTTTTTGTTTCAACCGCCTTGCGGCGGCTTCAATTTTGGCGGACATAAACGGCTTCGGCGCAGTATTTTTCGTATCGAGTCCAACATATATTCCATAATTTTTCCCCGAAGAAATAACCGCACGGTGCTGTTCAAGCCTATATCCGCCAGTATCATCATAAATGCACCGCCGTTGCCGCAAGATATTCCCCCGCGCGGCGTATCTCGGTTATGCGGCAGTCGGGCTTTGACGTATAGACCGCCGCGAGGTCGCCGCACTGCACTCCCGCGTCTGGTCGGAGGTACAGCTTCGCCTGCTTTTTTACGGTCTGACCGCCGTTTTCCGACACAAGCTGTTCGGGCAGCGGCTGGACATCGGCGTAAACGAATCCGAGCAGCTTCGGCGAATCCTTTGTGCCTATATAATCGTCCTCGGTGCGGTTTGCGGAGTAAATATCAATCCTGCGAAGTCTGCTGCGAACGAGCTGCATACACCGCACCTACCTTTCTGGGATAATTTTTCAGCCGCCGCTTCATTTCATCGGGCAGACCGTCTATATAGCTCATTGAAACATCTCCCTCGGTGCGCTTTTTTTCGCCCTCAGCGCCCGCGCGGTTGTAATAAATGAGCGCAAGCGCCGCCTGAACGTCGGTAAGGCGCTCAGGGAGCGCGTCGCGCCCGATAATGTCAAGTATGGTGTTTTCCGCCTGTAAAAGAAGAACGCCGAGACGATCTTCATCGGTCCCGGCGTCTGGCGGCAGAAGCAGCTTTAAAAGCTCTGCTGCAGTTTTCATATGTAAAATTCCTTTCCCTTTTTGCATACTTTTCCGTCGGAGGCGTCCCGAACAAAATGCGGTATGCACTTCGTAACTCCGGCGTAAATCCTATTTTATTTGTTTTTATCTATTCCATTATGTTACGATACAGCCGATACCGCAACGCATTTTCCGTCGCTGTTTACGAGCGCGGTGCAGAGCTTTGCTCCGTCGGAAACCGTAACCTTTCCGTCCGCGGGTACTTCGGTCCAGCCCGAAGCGAGAGTATCGCCGAGAGCGGGCGCGGTAACGCTCGAACCCGTCTTGTAATAAAGCCTGCCGCCGTTGGTATCGCCGCTTATGGTAAGCACGCCGTCGGAAATGCTGTTCGCGAGCGTGCCGAGCTGTCCGAAGCGAACGGAAACCGCCGCTTTTTTGTTGTCAAACACAAAAATATCGTGATAAACAAGACCTTCGACAAGGCTGCCTGCAATTCCGGGCGGATCCTGGTGGATCTTATAATCCTGAAGCTTAACAGGCGCGGGCGCACACATGGGATGAGTTATGATAAAGGAAACGCCTGCGGGAAGTCTGCGCTTAGGAACGGCAATAACCGCAACGCCGTCGCAGTCGCCGACCATGCCCTTGAAGATAATTCTCTGCTGGGCAAGCTCGGTTGCCTTTGTGAAGTGTAACGTATCCTTTTTAAGCAGCTCTATGAACGTATTGGAACAAAACGCAACTCGGTTTTCAATAGGAAATTCCTCGTCGGTTATCGCGGTATTAGCTTCGATAAACGCCGTGTACGCATTTTCCGCGGTAAGCGCGCCGTAGCTCTTTGTTCCCGCAAGCTCGGAGAGCTTAAGGAAACGGTAACGGTCGATTTCGGGCACTATAACCTGTTCTATCTGGCGCTGGAGTGCCTTTCCAGCATTTCTTACGCTTTCGGGCGAATCTGCCGCATAAGTTTTGTCGATCGTGAATGTGAACGCCTTCTGCTGCGACATACGCATTTCCTGCGTTGCGTCCTGAAGCTCTGTGGGAGTGCCGTAGCGGTTCATGCCGCCGTTTGGATTGTAATCGTTGAGAGGCGCGGTTTCCATGGAAAAAACCGTTACCGTCTGCGCGTTTCCGAACGTCACGTCGTTGTTGACGCCGGCGGTCGAGAGAAGTCCTCTGCGAATTGTTTCATCTACCTGTTCGGAATATTTTTCCGCTAAATTTACTGCCATAATAATTTCCTTTCATGTTTTCTTTTTGTCTGAATTTTTTCAGGCATTAAGCCCGTCGAGGAAAGCGTCGGAGCCGCTCTTTGAAGAGCATCTGGGAATATTTCCTCTCATCCTCTCGTTCACGCCGTCCAGAACCGCCTGTGTGAAGCAGGACTTTATTGCTTCAAGACTGTTTTCACAATCTTCAGCCGAACCGAGATTTACACAGGCGATAAGCTTCGCGGGAAGATTGAATTTTGCGAGCTTTTCCGCTGCGCTTGCTGCAAGCTCCCGCTTTTCAACTGCCTTTTCGCGCAGGGCGAGGGCTTCCTCCGCCTGCCTGCGGCGAAAATCCAGCTTTTCATTTGCGTTCATCTTAGCAAGCTGCTCCGCCTCGGCGAGCTTTTTGTCAAACTCGTTCTTCTGCTTTGCGAGCTGTTCGTCGAGCTGCTCCTTTGTAAAAAGCTGCTCCTGCGTCTTTTTCTGTTCCATTTGGAACCTCCTTTGTTTTATTTGCAGGTCATGTTTCGGGGCGGCGCCACCCTTGTCCATAACTTACATTTTACAGCATATCACCCTTTTTACGGACAAACAACGACACGCTTCGGACATTCACGGACATGATTGACACGCGCGCCGATTTAATGTATAATAAAACGCACAAGATAACATTCAAACGGAGGAAACATGAACATAATCGACGTATCCGCTCTGGACATTCCCGAACTTTCAATATATGCAAATCTCACCGACGCAAGGCTTCGCCGCTCCCTTGAAGCCGAACACGGCATTTTTATCGCGGAAAGCCCTACGGTCATTGAAGTCGCGCTGAATTCGGGCTGCAAGCCCATTTCGGTATTCACCGACCGCAGGTATTTAAACGAACGTGCGGGGAATATCCTTTCACGCTGTGAAAATATTCCCGTTTATGCCGCCGACCGCGAGGTAATGGCGAAGCTCACAGGCTTTGAGCTTACCCGCGGAATGCTTTGCGCAATGGAGCGCCCCGCGCCGAAAAGCATGGAGGAGCTTTGCCGGAATGCGAAAAGAATAGCAGTTCTTGAGGACATTGCCGACGTAACGAATGTCGGCGCTATCATACGTTCCGCCGCCGCGCTTGACATTGACGCAGTGCTGATAACTCCGACCTGCTGCGACCCGCTCTGCCGCCGCGCGATACGCGTCAGCATGGGAACGGTCTTTCAGGTGCCGTGGGGATACACGGGCGAAAGCTGGATCCCGACGCTTCGCAGGCTTGGCTTTAAAGCTGCGGCAATGGCGCTTTCGGACAACTCGGTAAGCGTAGACGACCCCGCGCTTATGGCTGAGGAGCGGCTCGCAATCGTGCTCGGCTCTGAGGGCTACGGACTTCCCTCCGAAACTATAGCAGAGTGCGATTACACCGTACGCATTCCTATGTCGCACGGCGTTGATTCGCTTAACGTAGCGGCAGCAAGCGCCGTGGCGTTCTGGCAGCTAAGGAAAAGGCGGGGATAACTGAAAAAGGCGGCGCAGACTTATCAGGCGGAGGGATAAATCCCATCCGCCGATTTTTTTAAAAAATTATTGTAAACTGTCACATTTGGCGCTTCAGAATTGTCTTTATTTACAGAAGCGCTTCAAAATCAAGCAAGGGAGTGATGGCTTGGAAAACGAAGCTTTTACGCAATATGTGAAGAAATATCAGGCGTCGGTGTTCCGAACGGCTTACAGCTATGTAAAAAATTTTTCGGACGCAGAGGATATTGTTCAGGACGCTTTTTTACGTCTTTACAAGTCGGACGAGATATTCGCCGCAGACGAAAATGTAAAGATGTGGCTTTTGAGAATCACCGTCAACCTGTCCAAAAATTTTCTCAGATCCGCATGGAAACAAAAATGCGTGCCTTTGAAACAGGACTTTTCTTTCCCCGACAAATCGGAGTTCGAGCTTCTTGAACAAATAAACAGCCTTAAACCCGAATACAGAATTATAATTTATCTTTTCTGTTACGAAGGCTACAGCGTCAGGGAAATTTCCGCTATAACCGGGCTTACCGAGGTAAACATAAGAGCGCGGCTGAAACGCGGGCGTGAAAAACTCAAAAAGATATTGAATGAATGAAAGGATGGTTTTTATGGATAAAATAAAAGATATGTATAATCACATACTGCCTGAGACGGACCCCGCTGATTTAGCGGAAAAAATTATACTCGGAAAATGTGCGCAGAAAAAGCCCGCAAAAAAATACGCAGGACGTTTTATCGGCGGCGCCGCCGCTTTGTGCGCTGCGCTGACTATGGCGACCGTTACCGTGGGAGCGGTAAGCAACTGGGACTTTGAGGCATTTTTCGGAAGTATTTTCGGCGAAAGCACGAACAATATGCGGGAATATATTGTTGACGGCGGCAAGGTCTCGACAGAAAGCAAAGCCTTTGACAAATTCGATTTTGAAGTCACAGGTCTTGCGGCGGATGAAAATATGGCTTATCTCGGTCTTGATATAATCAGCACTGACCGAGAAACGCTTCCCGACGACGTACGTCTTATGATGCAGCTCGGCGACGACGGCGCCTCCTGGAGCGTTGACTGCATTAAAAACGAAAACGGTCGTTTGTCTTGCCTTATCACATTGTTCGGCAACATTCAAAGCGAGCGCAAAGGCGTTATATCAATTTCCGAAATATACAGCCTCAACGAAAACAATGAAACTAATAAAACCGTGTACGACAGCGGCTTGTTCAGAGTCAGCTTTGATATAGAAAGCACTCTGCCGACAGTTAAAATTGAGGCTCCGTTTGAGCTTGATATTCCCGCTTTGTTTTATGAAACGAAAATCTCCCATAACGACACCGTAACCGAGGGAGTGATGAGTTATACTGTAAACAGACTGTCCCTTTCGGGTATGTCAATGGTTATTGATTATGAAAAACCGCATCCCGACGATGAGCAGGGCTTTTATGAGGACGATAAAATATATCTGCTTATGCGCGATGGAAGCCGCGCGGCGGTTAAATCAATCGGAGCATACGGCAGCAGTTCTTCGGATGACGGGATAAATTTCACACTTGAAACAGGAAAAATAATGTTTCTCGTTTTATCTCCCATTGACGTGAACAATGTTTCCGCTGTCGTGTTCGGCGATACCGTTATACATTTCTGACGCACTAAAGCGTCATTTTCCCGCAAATCCGCTTATATGCCGGATTTGCGGGATATTTTTTGCTGCAAGCTCTTCAAATTTTCGTCTTATTTTCACAAAAATACACTTGACAATTTTAGGGAATATTGCTATAATACTTGTACTGCTAACAGTTGCAGTCAGCATACAACATATAAAGAAAGGAGAACCGCATGGATGAATCAAGGCATATCGGATTGGCGCTGAAGCAGATAACTCACCGCATAGACCGTCATCTTGCGAACATTCCGATTGATGACGCTACATGCTACCACGGACGGATAATCGGCTATCTCTGGAAAAACCGCGAACATGACGTTTATCAGCGCGACATCGAAAAAAGCTTCGGTATACAGCCCTCTACAGCTACACGCCTGCTCCAGCTCATGGAAAGCAACGGTCTTATCGTCCGCGAATCGGTTTCCTCCGACGCGCGGCTGAAAAAGATCGTGCTTACGCCAAAGGCAATGGCAATAGAACAGCAAATACGCGCGGTAATCGATCGTTTCGAGGAAGAACTTGCCCTTGCTTTTACTCCCGAAGAGGAGGAAGAGTTCTGGCGGCTCACAGAAAAACTAAAGAAGAAGCTTTCCGAAATGGAACATAAGAAATAAGAAAGGAGTTACAGAAAAAATGATAAAAACACTGGCAAAACGCGTCGGAGAGTTTAAAAAAGCGTCTATAATAACACCGCTCTTCATGGTGCTTGAAGTTCTGATGGAAGTTATTATTCCTTGGCTTATGGCTCTGCTCATCGACAACGGCATAAACGGGAACAACGGCGAGGGCAACCTCACATACATTCTTATAATAGGCGGTCTGCTTGTCGTTTCCTGCGGGATCTCGCTTCTGGGCGGATTCGGCGGCGGAAAATACGGCGCGATCGCTTCAACCGGATTTGCGCGCAACCTTCGCCGCGATATGTTTCATAAGGTTCAGGGATATTCCTTTGCAAATATCGACAAGTTCTCGACGGCTAGCCTTGTTACCCGGCTTACCTCGGACGTCACCCGCGTTCAGGACGCATATCAGATGATACTGCGAATTGCGGTAAGAGCGCCCATCATGCTGATCTTCTCAATGATAATGGCGTTCACGATAAATTCAAGTCTGGCTCTCGTATTCCTTGCTGCGATCCCGATCCTCGGCGTTGGTCTTTTCATTATCATGAAAAAGGCTCACCCCGTTTTTGAGCGTGTTTTCAAGCGCTACGACAAGCTTAACAGCGTTGTTCAGGAAAATGTTTCCGGCATGAGAGTCGTAAAGGCTTTCGTCCGCGAGGATCACGAAATCGAGAAGTTCCACGGCGTTTCAAAGTCGATTTACGAAGACTTCAGCTACGCCGAAAAAGTTCTTGCATTCAATTCCCCGCTCATGCAGTTCTGTATGTACGGCGGACTTATCGCGGTCGCATGGATCGGCGCTCACCTTATCGTTGTTGACGGAACGCTTACAACGGGCGAGCTTATGAGCATAATAACCTACGCAATGCAGATACTCATGAGCCTTATGATGCTCTCCATGATTTTTGTTATGATCACTATGGCAAGAGCCTCCGCTGAACGTATCTGCGAAGTTCTTGACGAAGAAAGCTCCCTCACAAACGGCAATGACCCGATAAAGGAAGTTCCCAACGGTTCAATTTCCTTTAACAACGTTTCCTTTGCATATAAGTCCGGTACTAACGCTCTTTCAAATGCAAATATAAAGATAGCCTCCGGCGAAACGATAGGAATAATCGGCGGTACGGGTTCGTCGAAATCCACGCTTGTTCAGCTTATCCCGCGTCTGTACGACGTTACCGAGGGCAGCATTGAGGTCGGCGGGATCGACGTAAGAAAATACGACATTGAATCGCTCAGAAATCAGGTCGCAATGGTTCTTCAGAAGAACGTCCTTTTCTCGGGAACAATAAAGGAGAACCTGCGCTGGGGCAACCCCGACGCGACTGACGAGGAGCTTGTCCACGCCTGTCAGCTTGCTCAGGCGGACAGCTTTATACGCGCCTTCCCAGACGGATACGACACCTATATAGAGCAAGGCGGAACGAATGTTTCCGGCGGTCAGAAGCAGCGTCTTTGTATTGCCCGCGCACTGCTCAAAAAGCCGAAAATACTGATTCTGGACGACTCAACGAGCGCAGTCGATACCGCGACCGACGCCATGATAAGAAAGGCTTTCCGCGAGGAAATACCCGACACAACAAAGCTGATAATCGCGCAGCGCATTTCCTCCGTGCAGGACGCGGATAAGATAATCGTCCTCGAAGGCGGAAAGATAAACGCTTTTGATACACACGAAAATCTGCTTAAAAACAACGAAATTTACAGAGAAGTATACTATTCGCAGCAGAAGGGAGGCGAGCATGATGGCGAATGAAAATAAAACCGTACAGCCCGCAGTCATGCGAAGAGGTCCGGGCGGTCCGCGCGCAGTAGGAAAAACGGGAAAGCCCGACATGAAAACCGTAAAGCGCCTGCTTGGCTATATCTTCAAGGACTATAAGGGAAGGTTTTTCCTCGTTCTGGTCTGCATTCTCGTCAGCTCTCTTGCGAGCGTTGCAAGCTCGCTGTTCCTCCAAACTCTTATCGACGATTATATCACTCCCCTTATAGGCTCGGCAAACCCCGTTTTCACAGACCTGCTGAAAATGCTTATCGTAATGGGGATTGTCTATCTCCTCGGCATGATTGCAACGTTCGTTTACAACCGCGTTATGGTCACCATTTCACAGGGCGTACAGAAATCCATCCGCGACGAAATGTTCGAGAATATGCAGCGGCTTCCGATAAAATATTTCGACCAGCATTCGCACGGCGATATAATGAGTCACTACACAAATGATATCGACACCCTCCGTCAGATGCTCTCGCAGAGTATCCCACAGGCGTTCTCGTCCCTTATCACTATCGTTTCGGTATTCGCGGCAATGTGTGCGACCAGCATTTACCTTACGATTTTCGTCGTTGCATTTATCGCTCTTATGATGTTCGTAACGGGAAAAATTGCTGGCAGGAGCGGCAAATACTTTATCGGTCAGCAGAAATCCATTGCCGAAGTAAACGGCTACATTGAAGAAATGATAAACGGACAGAAGGTCGTTAAGGTTTTCTGCCACGAGGAACAGACGAAAGAGGATTTTGACAAATTGAACGAGGAGCTTTGCGTGAATGCGCGTGAAGCCAACATTTTCGCCAATATTCTCGGACCGATAAACGGAAACCTCGGAAACCTCCAGTACGCGCTTATCGCGGTGCTTGGCGGAGTTCTCGCAATAAACGGCGTAGGCGGACTTACTCTAGGCGGAATCGCTGCGTTCCTGCAGCTTTCAAAGAGCTTTACAATGCCGATAAACCAAGTCAGCCAGCAGCTTAACTTTATCGTTATGGCTCTTGCGGGTGCGAAGCGCATATTCGAGCTTATCGATGAAAAGCACGAGGAAGACAACGGTTATGTTACCCTTGTAAACGCCAAGTACAACATGAACAACGAGCTTACCGAGGCAGACGAGCGCACCGGTATATGGGCATGGAAGCATCCGCACGAAAACGGTACGACGACCTATACAAAGCTCTGCGGCGATGTGCAGCTTAACGAGGTTGACTTCGGCTATACCGATGAAAAAATAGTTCTTCACGATATTTCTCTTTTCGCCGAACCCGGTCAGAAGGTCGCATTTGTAGGTTCGACAGGCGCGGGAAAAACCACTATCACCAACCTTATCAACCGTTTTTACGACATTGCGGACGGAAAGATCCGCTACGACGGAATAAATATAAACAAAATCAGGAAATCAGATCTGCGCCGCTCACTGGGCATGGTTCTTCAGGACACGAACCTTTTCACGGGAACGGTTATGGAAAATATCCGCTACGGACGGCTTGACGCAACGGACGAGGAGGTATACGCGGCGGCACAGCTAGCGAATGCGGACGACTTTATACGCAGACTTCCCGACGGCTATAACACAATGCTGACCGAAAACGGCGCGCAGCTTTCACAAGGACAGCGCCAGCTTATTGCTATCGCTCGCGCGGCTGTTGCAGACCCGCCTGTAATGATATTGGACGAAGCAACCTCAAGCATCGATACACGAACCGAAGCAATTGTCCAAAAAGGCATGGACAGCCTGATGACGGGCAGAACCGTTTTCGTTATCGCGCACAGACTTTCCACGGTGCAGAACTCCGATGTTATCATGGTGCTTGAACACGGACGTATCATTGAGCGCGGCAACCACGAAAAGCTCATCGCCGAAAAGGGCAAGTATTATCAGCTCTACACAGGCGCATTCGAGCTTGAGTGACCCGCAAGATAAATAAAATGAACCGCTTCTGACAACCCCGTCGGGAGCGGTTTCGATTTATTAAGGCAGCATTGCATAAAAATTGCTAAGCGCAGCCTTAAAAGTTGATTTACCATCTGAAATATGCTATAATAAACACACACCGATTTACTCCGTAAATCACGGCTGCGCCGCTTGCATCGCTTCACGCTGCGGGTATGTTATATTTTTTCAATAGAGAGGTCAGACAAATGGACACATTTTCGGAAAAATACGAATCTCTTCTTTCATTGTTCGGAAAAGCAAGAAAGGCGATTCTTTCCACCTCGGAAAACAATATTGTTTCCTCCCGCATGATGAGCATTGTTCGTATCGGCGGTGAGTTTTATTTTCAAACAGACGTCAGCTTTAGGAAGTATCGCCAGATTATAAGCAATCCGCATGCTGCGATCTGTTCGGATAATATCCAGATTGAAGGCGTCTGCGAGGAGCTTGGCTGTCCGCTCGACAATACAGCGTTCTGTTCACTGTTCCGAGAGTGCTTCAGAGGCTCTTACGACGCCTACACAGCGTTAAAAAACGAACGTCTTTTTATTTTCCGTCCGACATATGCCGAACGCTGGATATACAAGCATGACATTCCGTACGTTGAAACCTTTGACGTGACCGCGCATACATACCAAATATGCAAATATATCGGCGGGTAAGCTTCTCCGGCGGCTTTCTCCATCATCTTCCCCTCGCCCGCCCCGACAAACGCCGCCGTCCGCACCCCTGCTCACCCGAACCGCGCGCCGCGCACGGCAAGCGCACGGCTTCGCCGAGCGCTCAAAGGCTGCGCCGCTTCGCGCCCCAGCCTGTCCTTCGCACTTCGTGCGAAGGACCCGCGCCGTGCGCGGCGCTCTCTGCCCCATACAAACCGAAAAGAGAGGGCACGTCTGCCCTCTCCGTTTTTATTTACCGGACTTTGCTCAGCATCCGCAGCCGTTGTTGCATCCGCAGCCGTTGTTGTTACCGCAGCCACAGCCACAGTCGTTGCCCGAATTGCCGCAGCCACATCCGCAGCAAGTGAATAAGAGAATAAGGATGATAATCCAGATACAGCTATTGTTTCCCCACATATTATGTTTTCCTCCTGATTAAATATTGATGAAACGTTTCATAATACAATATATGTCAGTTGTGCAGAAGTGTTACAAAAAAGGAAGATATTTTTATGATTGAGTTCAAGGGATTTACGGAGAAAGCGAACAATGCGCTGAATAAAGCGGTCGAAGCGGCAATGAGCATGGGACACACATATATCGGAAGCGAGCATATCCTGTACGGTCTGCTTGCGGAGGAAAGCGGCGTCGCATACCTTGTTTTGAGCCGCCACGGCGTATCGGGCGAGGATGTTCTGGGAAAAATGGAGCTGCTTATAGGGCGCGGCATACGCACAAGGCTCACAGTAAGCGACTTTACGCCAAGAAGCAAGCGAATACTTGAAGCGGCTCTTGCAAAGGCGCGCGCCGCAAAGCAAAGCTACGTCGGAACCGAACATCTGCTTTCTGCGATCCTCGGCGACGAGGGCTGCTACGGAACTCTTTTTCTGAAGGAACTCGGTGTAAACACCGAGCGGCTATGCCGTGAATGCGGCGGGGAACAGACAGGGCGAGCAGCTGACATTCCCGCTGCCGCAAAGCCGCTTAAAACAGGAACAGCACTCGAAAAATACGGAAAAAACCTTACATCGCTGGCTGCGCAGGGAAAAATCGACCCCGTTCTCTGCCGTGAAAGCGAAATATCCGAAGCGGTACAGGTTCTGCTTAGAAGAAGAAAGAATAATCCTTGTTTTATCGGGGAAAGCGGCGTAGGGAAGACAGCTGTCGCCGAGGGCGTTGCTCTGCGTATCGCGGAAAGAAGCGTTCCCGATGAATTGCTGGAGAAACAGATCTACAGCCTCGATCTTACCGCAATGCTTGCGGGAGCTAAATACCGCGGAGATTTTGAGGAGCGCGTAAGGAGCGTTATAGAGGAGGTAAAAAATCTCGGAAATATTGTTCTTTTTATTGACGAGATACACAGCATTGTCGGGGCGGGCGCGGCTGAGGGAGCAATAGACGCGGCAAATATTCTGAAGCCTGTTCTGGCGCGCGGAGAGATCCAGGTAATCGGCGCCACGACTGTTGAGGAATATCGGCGGTATATCGAAAAGGACTGCGCGCTTGAGCGGCGCTTCCAGCCGATAACCATTGAAGAACCCGACGAAGCGGCGGCGCTGCAAATTCTGGACGGACTTAAGAGCAGGTACGAAGCGTATCACAACGTAAAAATCAGCGCCGAAGCGCTTAAAGCGGCGGTACGGCTTTCGGTCAGGTATATCGAAGGGCGTAAGCTCCCCGACAAAGCGATAGACCTTATGGACGAAGCCTGCGCTCTTGTAAAAATACGGGAATTTTCTCAGCCGCCGGAGTACACGCGGATCCGCGAGCGCCTTAAAGAGCTTTCTTCCGAAAAAGAAGCGGCAGTGCTTGCACAGGAGTTTGAGCGTGCGGCACAGCTTCGCCGCGAGGAAAAGGAGCTTGAGCTCCAGCATGAGATAATGAAGCAGAATGTAGGAAACGGGACAGATTTCCGCACGGTCACGCCGTCGGATGTTGCTGAAATTGCAAGCGCTCACAGCAAGATACCCCTTTCACACATTTCCGCTGACGAGGCGCATATTCTTCTTCATCTTGAAGAGCGTCTCAGCGGCAGGATAACAGGACAGGAGCATGCCGTAAGTGCAGTTGCCGCAGCTATAAGGCGCGGCAGGTCGGGAATTGCACGAAAGAACAGACCTCTAGGCAGCTTTCTTTTTGCCGGACCTACCGGAGTAGGAAAAACCGAGCTTTCAAAGGCTCTGTCCGACGCAGTTTTCGGTGATGAACACGCAATGGTGCGCTTCGATATGTCAGAATATATGGAAAAGCACAGCGTTTCGGGTCTTATCGGCGCGCCTGCGGGGTATGTAGGCTACGAGGACGGCGGACGTCTCATCGAAGCTGTCCGCAGAAAGCCGTACTGCGTGGTACTGTTTGACGAAATAGAAAAAGCTCACCCGGACGTGCTTAATCTGCTGCTGCAAGTTCTTGACGACGGAACGCTTACCGCTGCCGACGGTCGGAAAGTGAGCCTTAAAAACTGCATTATAATAATGACGACGAATATCGGCGCGCGCCATTTGCTTTCGGGGAGCGGTTCGCTTGGATTTATCGGCGGCGAAAGCGGGGATTGCGAGGCAAATGTTCAGAAAGAGCTTTCAAACAGCTTTCGTCCCGAGTTTCTCAACCGAATTGACGAGATCGTCGTGTTCAGACGGTTGGGGCGCGATGAGATCGAACATATCTGCCGCGATATGCTTGATGAGCTTAAACACCGCGTAAGCGAGACGGGATACGAACTTACTGTTACAGAGGAGGCCGTACGCAGGCTGGCAGAGCTTGGCTACAGCGAAAAATACGGAGCGCGCAATCTCTACCGGACAATAATACGCAAGGTAGAAAATCCCGTATCCGAGAAAATCCTCAGCGGGACCGCGCCGCACGAAATTATTTTCAGCGAAATGGAAATTGCACCTTGAAAATACCGCCGTTTTATGGTACTATTATATATAGTATTGCCGTGAAACGGCGCAAAGGAGCGTAATATGGGAAAAAGAGTCGGAATTATTGACGAGGTTCGCGGAATCGCGGTCATATCCATGGTCATTTATCATCTTTATTTTGACCTTGTTTATTTTTACGGACAGGATTTCGGAAAAATTGCGGATACAATTTTCGAGTGGTGGCAGCCGCTTATTGCGGGAACATTTATTTTCATTTCCGGCGCTTCCTCTCTTTTTTCACGGAATAATTTCAAGCGCGGCGCTCTCTGCTTCTTTGTCGGAATGGCGTTTACGTTTGTGACTGCGTTCATTACGCCGAATGCTCCGATCTACTTCGGCATTCTGCATTTTCTCGGCATTGCAATGATGATCTACGGCTTTATCGGTCGCGGAACCGAGCATATCCCCGCCGTCCTCGGAATAATCCTTTTCGCGGTTATTTTCGCGTTCACATGGGATGTTCCCCACGGCTATGCCGGATTTTTCGGGCTTTTTAAAATATATCTCCCCGCAGATCTCTACTCCGCGAAGCTGCTCTTCCCGCTCGGCTTTCCTTCATCGGATTTTTCAAGTCTTGACTATTTCCCGCTTTTGCCATATATTTTCCTGTTCTTCGCGGGAGCGTCCGCAGGACAGCTCTTCAAGTCGGGCAGAGCCGCAAAGGGCTTCTACATGACCCGCTTTAACGGGCTTGCATGGACGGGCAGACACGCGCTTATCATCTACATTCTGCACCAGCCCGTACTTATCGCTATCCTTGAGCTTGTGTTTAAGCTCCTCGGAAAGCCCACAATGTTCTTATAATGCTATTAGCGTAACTGCCGTGCGCGGCCGGATATTGCCTTTTTTCGCCGTGTGTGATATAATAAAAAAGGAGTGACAAGTGAATTACATATATTATCAGACAAAGATAAACGATGTCATTATTAAATGCCCCATAGAAACGGGAATTGAAATACTTGTGTACAACGTGTTTGATGAAATCATCAACATAAATGGATACTCGCTTGTCGATATTGATCGAATTTGGAAAAATCAGGACAGCAGATTGACGACAGGAGCGGGCATACCCGACATAGCTATTCTGTCTCCGGATTTTGTTTTTAAAAAAGCGGACGCCGGCAATGTATATGGATTTATTGAAGTCAAGGCAGCAGGCGTATCGCTAAGGAATACAAAGCAAATTATAGAAGCAAAAAAATGCATTCCTCATTTCTTTTATACAAATGGAATTGTATGGAAATACTATTTTAACGAAGAATTAAAATGGGAGAAAAATCTTAGTAAAAGCAAATTACTATATTGTGTCACAAAAGTTGAAATTGACGAGAAAGAATTCAATGAGTTAAAAGAAAGCATACGTGATATAAATTGGAAGAATATATAAAGTAAGTTTTCTTTTCGTCTTCTCCCACAAAAATAAAAAAGAAAGGTCGCGCCGCACATGAAACAATGGAGCGTGAAAACGCCGGACGAAAAGCTCCTTGCCCGGCTCATACAGGAAACCGGGCTTAATCCCTTTATCTGCCGTATTCTCGCGGGACGGAACATTCTGTCGAGAAACGACGCGGAAAATTTCTTCAACTGCGAGGAATTGTCCGACCCGTTTCTGCTTGCTGATATGGAAAAAGCGGTAGAAACTATCAATTCCGCAGTCGAACAGGGCGAAAAAATCACGGTTTACGGCGATTACGACTGCGACGGCGTGACCTCGACCTACATATTGTTCAGCTATCTCGAAGCTCTCGGCGCGGAAGTCGATTGGTATATTCCGAGCCGCGAAGAGGGCTACGGTCTGAACAAAACCGCAATTGATCTGCTGAAAAAGAAAGGCACAAGCCTTATAATAACGGTCGATAACGGCATTTCCGCGGCTGAAGAGGCCGAGTACATATATTCGCTCGGAATGCGGCTGGTAGTGACTGACCACCACCAAGTCCCCGACGTCCTTCCGCGCGCCGAAGCCGTTCTGAACCCTCACCGCCGCGACGACGACAGCCCTTTTAAAATGCTTGCGGGCTGCGGAGTTGTGCTGAAGCTCGTTTCGGCAATGGAAAACGACAGCGAAACCGCGCTTATGCAGTTTGCGGACATTGCCGCTGCGGGAACGGTCGCGGACATCGTCCCGCTCGTGGGCGAAAACCGCCTTATCGTCCGCCGAGGGCTTGAAGCAATGCCGTTTACGGAAAATTACGGGCTTTCCGCGCTTCTGAAGCAGTGCGGGATTGAGCCTGAGGAAGAAGTTCTTTCGGTAGAACTCGCGTTCGGACTCTGCCCGCGTATCAACGCGGCGGGAAGATATGCTCACCCGCGCGCAGCAATGGAGCTTTTTCTCGCCGAAACCGCGCAGACCGCGCGCGCGAAAGCCGAGGATCTGACGCGGCTGAACAGCCTGCGCAAGCAGGAGGAAGAAAAGATCCTCGCACAGGTCGAGGAGCAGATACGCCGCGACCCCGACCTGCTCAACCGCAGGATACTTATAGTTTCGGGCGAGGGCTGGAATCACGGGATAATCGGCATAGCCAGCGCAAAGCTGCTGCACAAATACGGCAAGCCGAATATCGTTATAACCGTAGAGGGTGACACGGCTCGCGGAAGCGCCCGCAGCTTCGAAGGGCTGTCACTTTTTGAACTGCTGACCGACTGTAAGGAGCTGCTTATCCGCTACGGCGGGCACACAAAGGCGGCGGGACTCACAATTGAAACGGAAAAAATTCCCGATTTTATAAAAGCCGCGTATGAATACTGCGAAAAGCTGCCGCCCGCGCTTGAAACGCTTTCGGCGGACATGGAAATAACCCCCACTCAGCTCACGGCGGAGAACATCGAACTTCTCGAAAAGCTCGAGCCGTTCGGCGAAGAAAACCCCGTTCCCCTGTTCCTTTTCAGGGACTGCCTGATAAAAAGCAAGCGCCCGCTCAAAGACGGGAAATACGTTTCTTTTTCATTCGCCTTCGGCGACAAGGACTGCCGCGCGGTGCATTTCGGCTCGGATTTCGCTTCGTTCCCGTTTAAGGAGGGCGACCGCGTGGACTTCATCGCCTCCGCCGAAATCAACGAATACAACGGCAAAACGAGCATAAGCATACGCGTTTCCGACATACGCGCGGTCGGATTTAAGCAGGAGCGCTACTTCGCCGCAAGAACGGCGTATGAGGACTACCGCTGCGGAAAAGTCGAGGAGCGCCTGCTCTGCCGAATGGCTCCTACAAACGAAGAAATGCGCGCCTGCTACGACGCGATGCGAAAGAACAATTCTCTTTCGCGCGCCGCGGATGTCGCCATGCAGTCGGGCGTGAACTACTGCAAATTCCGCATAGTTATAGATATTCTTGAGGAGTTCGGGCTTGCTGAGGCAGACCCGACGGCGGACAAGGTAACGCTTATCCCATCGAAAACGAAAGCCGACCTGTCCAAGTCGCAGGTTCTGGCAAGGTTGATAAAAAGGGAATAAATACTTCCACATACCGGCATATTTTTTCTGTTCAAATAAATGCTGAACCCCCTTTCGCAATCAAGGCGAAAAGGGGTTTTTATGGATATGTTATATTTTTCGACCGTCATGCTATTGGCGTTGCCGAAACAACCGCCGAAACCGCGCTCCAAGTCGAACCGTCCGCGCTCGCCAGAACGCGGTAAGAATACTTTGTTCCGTTGGTCAAGCCAGTGTTGGTGTAGCTTGTTGACGATGTTGTCGCTATCGTAGTCCATGTAGAGCCGTTCAGCCGCTGAACACGGTACTTTGCCGCACCCGAAACAGCTGTCCATGTGAGCTTGACCTGCTTGTCGCCCGCTGTCGCCTTGACGTTAGTCGGA
>Ga0129309_1000309_pt1 | contig 41374 bp, 38 predicted proteins | sample L1105metagenome_FD_94439 | JGI IMG/M metagenome (GOLD analysis project Ga0129309, IMG submission 94439) | Ring-tailed lemur group fecal microbial communities from Wisconsin, USA - L1105 metagenome | ecosystem: Host-associated > Mammals > Digestive system > Large intestine > Fecal | place: USA...
ACGGATGACTTGTTTCTGGCGTAACCATCTGCTATTCAAGATGTTGTAATGGTAATAAAAATAGATCCAAAAAGTCGGGATTTCCAGCCAAGATATTCTCGTCTTTTTGTATTATTTTTACCCTCAACAAATAACACGCAAATGAAGAAAAACATTGTTTTCCTGTTAATTCTAATACCTATTATATGGATCTCTTGCGATGGGATGGGGCATCAAACCATAGACTTCCGGAAAGTAGAGAACCTTATGCCCCAACATCCGGATAGCGCGCTAATGCTCCTTGAACAAATAGAGAACAAAGAAAACCTATCCCGAAAAGATAAGGCACATTATTATTTGCTGCTGACGGAAGCGCAAAACAAAACGTACGTTACGCATACCACCGACTCCCTGATCTCGATCGCTGCGGATTATTACAAGAAAACAGACGACTTGGGAAGAAAAGCGAAAGCTTGGTATTATAAAGGAAGAATCAACCAAGACTTGGGGTACCCGCTAAAAGCGCAGGAATATTACCTCAAAGCTCTTCGGGATGAGGAAAAGATAGAGGATCATGCCTTGCTTGGTAGGATCCATAATCATATAGGTATGCTTTATACCTACCAGAAAGTTTATGATAAGGCATTACCTTTCCAGAAAAAAGCGGTGGAAAATTTCCATCTATTAAAAGATAGTACAGGGCAAGTGTTTGCGTTGCGAAATCTAGGACGTACGTTTTTAATGCTGGGCCATCAAGACAGCGCCATTATCTGCAACCAAAAAGCAATCGCTTTAATGGGAGAGAAAACCATTCCTTCGGTTTATACAGAGCTGGCAGACCTGTATATAAAAGAAAAACGAATGGAGGAAGCATACGGATTATTACAAATATCTTTACGGAATATAGCCAAACCAAAAGCCAAATTTCCCATATACCTAGTGCTGGGGCAACTTCATAAAGAAAACAATCAAATAGATTCAGCCCGTTTTTACTTACAAGCCTGCGTGGATTCCGCCCCATTGCCCGAAACCCGTGCCGGAGGACTTTTTTATCTAAAAGAGATTGCCTTGGCACAAAAACAGTGGGAGCAAGCGGCTTTATTATCCAAACGCTATGAGTTATCGCATGATTCCATAGAAAAAGCACAACAAACGGAACTCATACGAAAGAACCAAGCTCTCTACGATTACACAGAGATGGAACAGGAATTATGGAACGCACGACTCTATGCTTCCGGCATGAGGTACCAATACACGATGTCCGTAATAGGTTTCTTGACCACCCTCTGCGGAATCATTCTCTATTTCATCCATTACACGCAAAAGAAAAAAATAGTGATGAAACGATTAAAAGAGAGCGAGTCCCTCATCCAAAAGAATGAGCAGACCATCCAAGAGCTATCCATCCTTAAAGACAGTCTGCTGCAAGACATCCGTACTTATAAAGATAACCAAGAGCAACTCGCCCAAACAAATGAACGGCTAGAGAATCTATCTCGCATCAAAGCACGTTTGGAAGAAGAACTGGAGACAGAAAAGAATAAATGTATAACCTTGAGCAAATGGAAAAAGGAGAGAGAGGATCTTTTAAAACAATTTCAAAACACGCAATTGTATCACAAATTTCACTCCCCTATAGACTGGCAACCGACAGAAGAGGAATGGAACACGCTTTTCGCTTCCGTAGATAAAGATATTCCCAAATTCGCAATTGCGCTAGAAGGGGCGACTTGGCTGAATGAAACCGAGAAAAAGATTTGCTATTTAACCAAGATCAATGTAAAACCGAAAGCGATCGCCCTATTGCTCAATTTGGAAAATGTATCCGTTTATCGTAAACGGTTGTACGAGAAACTGAAGAACGAACGTGGAACTGCAAAGGATTTTGACGAATATATAGCTAAATTACAATAAATTACATAGGGTAGTGAACAAAAAGTGAACAAAGATTATTTAGTTAAAAAATGTTTGTTCATTATTTGTTCTTCTTTCTTCCAGATTTATCTTATTTCTTTGTTAACAACAAAAAATCAAAAAGTATGAGAGCAGATCTGTTAACCTTATGTATTTTTCTCGGATCATTCTTTTCCATTTTATTAGCGTATGGAGATGATGTTCCTACACATGGGAAATGGGATGATGAAGATTATCGTTCTATCACCGTACTACCGCCCACATTATCCATAGATAATAATGTATTGAGCATAGAGTTCATGGATGCTCTAAACAATCTAACAATCTATATTACGGATGACAATGGTAATATAATGTATGAGAATATGCTTTCCGGAGAAATGGGCGATATAATCAACATTCCGGTGGGCGGAATGCGGACAGGGGTATATCAAGTTATTCTAAGCCACAAGTTAGGATGGCTAGTGGGTGAATTCGAGATTAAATAAAACGTATGGCAATCCCTAAAATCATACATCAAATCTGGTCATCTCAAAATAACCCATTGCCGGAGTTTTTTATTGAGTTGGGAAATACCTGGAGGGAATTTCATCCAGATTGGCAATATTACTTTTGGAATGACAAAAAAATGAATACTTTTATACGACAATATTATCCAGATTATATGGAGCTCTATAGCCTGTTTGCCTATGATGTGCAACGTTGGGATGTCATACGTTATCTCATCCTTTACCAAATGGGAGGATTGTATGTTGATTTTGACACGGAGTGTTCTAAGAAACAAGAAATGATTATTTTATCTGTTGAACAACAGATATTTAGAAGATGTGTAGTATACAATGGGTAACGATATAGAAATGAACGAAACTCTTTAGTTTGCTGTGTTTTTCCATTGCTTCAAATAACTCTAATACAAAGATAGCCTATTTTCTTAAAACTCAAATTCATTTAGTTATACATTCTTATAAAGATGGCTATTTTGGACAACTACTTATGAGAAATATGGATTATCTTTGCACTCACATAGATAGCTAATGGCTGATTCAGAATTAAATAAGCGATATTGTCAAAGTTGCGGAATGCCGCTTAGATTTGACGTAGAGGAGTATTTAGGAACAAACCTTGATAACTCCCCAAGCGATGAATTCTGTTATTACTGCCTCAAAGAGGGAAAGTATATAGTTGATATTTCTATGTCGGAAATGATTGAAATATGGGTAAAATATACCGATAAATATAACGAATACTCCGGTACAAGCTACTCGCCACAAGAGCTAAAAGCCATACTATACAAACGGCTTCCCACTTTAAATAGATGGAAGCAGAAACAGGAAACCTATATCATTCATAAACAAGCAGTTGATGGCGTAATTAAACACATCAACAATCATCTCTTTGATTCACTTGAAATGGATGAATTGATTTTGTTGAGCCGATTGTCAAAGTCTCATTTCAGAAGGGTTTTCAAAGCGATTACGGGAGAGAATATTGCAAGTTACATTCAACGCCTACGCATTGAGCAGATAGCACATTTATTGATTTCGACAGATTTCAAGTTGGAGCAAATCATCAAACAGACCTCCTATCAAACCAAGTTTAGCCTTGCAAAAGCCTTTCGGAAGCATTTTGGTATCTCAACTTCTGAATACAGAAAACGATGTAAATTAGAGATAATAGATAGACTATCGGGTATACTATATGAGATTAAGCAAGTAAGACAGATGGCGGCATTTTGTATAGAGGTTGGTGATGCTTACAAGAACAAGCACCAATATCGCTCTAAGTGGAATCAACTTTTGCATTATGCCAAGCAAAATAATCTAACTGAAAAGTTTCTGAGTATCAGTTTGGACGATCCTTTAATCACCCCAATTGAGAAATGCCGCTTTTATTTAGGAATAGTTGTACCCAAAGAGACTATACGAAAACAGCAGTTAGGAATTATACAAATTCCCGATGGGCGATATGCAGTATTTCAACATACTGGGAGCTATGCTTCGCTACATAAGTTCTATCAACTTATTTATGAGGAGTGGTTCCCTAAAAATAAGTATCGCCCAAAAAGCACATTTAGTTTTGAGGTATATCTGAACAATCCTCGAACCACTAAGTTTTCAGAGTTAATCACAGAAATATATATTCCAATAGAAAAAATATGATAGAACAACTAATCACATACCTGAAAGAGAAAGTTGTTGGCAAGACGTTAAGAACAGACGATGTAACTTATCTTCTTGACGAAGGGAAGTTGAAAGATGTCTATTCTGACCAAATGATGTTTTCCGATTTGCAGTTTACAGAAAATGGAGTGCAGTTCAATATGACTACCATTGCTAAAGAGAGAGTTTACTATCTGGACGAAAAAGGTGAATGTATAGGCATCAAGAAAGATTATACAGGAACAAGTGTATTCCGCTACGAGTTGGCTAAACGAAAAAGTACCAATGAGTTTACCGGATATATGCACCTAATTTCTACAACAACTATCGCTTCAGAAATGGAAGCCGTTGTACAGGGCGTTTATGATATCCGGTTGAAAAATAGCGAGTTGAAATGGAAGGAGCAGCAATTACTTTACAGAGATATGCCTTCGATAGAGGGAACTTTCCGTCCTGTCGCCTTTGATGCGGAAGCCCGGTTCTATCTGAAAGAAGGAAAACTACGATTCGAGTATATCCCATTTTACTATGAGATTGTTCCAGAATCAATGGAAAGAAAACTATCGGCAGACAAACTTCCCTCTTTCTTGTCTAAAGAAATGTAGAATATAAAAATAAAATATTATGGCAAAAATATCAGATATTATGTTGTTCCAGCAATCGGAGCAAACCGCCTTGGTTGTAGAGGTGCAAACGGATATGAACGGAATGGCTAAGGCTATTGGTGATAATTTTCTAAAAATAGATTCTTTGCTTAAAGAGCAAGGTGCAATAACTACAGATATACCGTTTGTCAAATATCCAAACTTTGAAACATTAACCGAGGAACATATTAAAATGGTTATCGGTTTCAAAACTTCTGAGAGATTGCGAGGTAAAGAGGATATAAAAAGTATACTGATACCTGCAAGAAAAACGGTTTCGTGTCTGCATAGAGGAACTTATAATGAATTAGCTGCCTTGTATAACGAAATGTTAGAGTGGATAAAATCAAATGGCTATCAGGCTTTCGGTTCATCCATTGAATATTACTACAGTAAACCGAATATTCCAGAAGCTGAGCAAGTAACAAGAATTGAAATGCCTTTATTGTAGAGAGCAAAATTGATAAGCATATAACTTAAAATACTGAATAATAAATATTTATTTACTATTAAATAATTGTGCTTATGAATGAATTAACAAAAATGAAGGTTGTAAATTTATTTTCTGAAACCTCACAAGAAGTAACTAACGAAGAAATGCAAGAAGCCTATGGCGAATTTCTTGAACATATCAAAAATGTGAGTGATGGTACAGATTATTCTGTTATTTATCGCACATTGAATGCTACCCGTATCGAGATAGCATCACTTAAAACAACACCTCTTTACGGGCAGGGGGGAAAATGCGCTTAAAAAGCGGTTTCTACAAAAGACATTGGCTATTATCAATTCAGAACTGGAATTGCTGAATCTGAAAATCCAATATCCAGCCCCATTTCAAAATCGAAAAAATAACTTTCCACCTTCACCACTCTATCTTACCGACGAAACCTATCTTGTGGAGATTATGGAACTGGTTAGCGGAATATTCCTATCCAAACGAGTAGTCACCCATAACGGAAAAGAATCACCCCTAACAGAAATCGGTAGAACCTTTGAATATCTTTTCAACATCAAGTTGGGGGACATCCACAAAAAGCACGAGAATGTAATTTGCCGGAAAGCCAATAAACGAACCGAGTTTTTGGATATACTTCGTAAAGCTATTATAGAAGAAAGTAAAAAGAAAGGCTATCTATAAATCAGCGACTTATCAAGAATTGTTAGGGGTGTAGTATATCTACTCCCCTAACTCATTTGCACCCATTTGCCGAACTTTGCTTTATCAATCGATTGAAAACAATAATGTTGAACTAAAAAATGAAGCAAAATGTATATAGACAACGAAAACTTCGACAAGTGGATGGAACGGCTGTCGAAAAAACTCTCCGAAATCGGGCAAGACCTGAAAACCCTTATCAACACCGACAAGGTATTGGACGAAAATGATAAGATACTCGACAATCAGGATTTAGCTTTCCTGCTGAAAGTATCTTTCCGAACCCTGCAACGTTATCGGGCAAGTGGCAAACTTCCTTACTTTACGATAAGTCATAAGACCTATTACCGTGCAGCCGACATCCGGGCATTTATTCAAGAAAATGCCGATAGTAAGACCTATGAACGGTTCAAAAAGGAAAACCAACTCGATAGGCAAACTACTGCAAAACAAGGTGGGTAATGTTAGCACCTGATGCAGTGCCATCGCTCCCCATTTAGCAGAAACCGCCTCGCCCTGTGGATCGGCTCGTTTCGCTAAATGAAGCAAGAGGGAACTGGACAAGTCCTGTTCTTCCCTCTTGCCCTGCGGGGCAAAGCCTTCGGCTTTAATAGGTTACATTCGTAACCGTTTATAATAGTGATTATAAGTCAGAAATGTATTTCGCTTATAATCAACTGAATGAATCTTATTTTCCTTATAAAAAAGTTATAATTATGGATAAAACCAATAATATATCTACTCTTACCACCATCGGGATAGACCGACAAACGGGAAAGCTAATAGATAAGCTCTGCAAACGCTATTCGCTGAAAAAAGGGGAAATAGTCAGGCTGGCGTTTATCTACATTGATAAAGCGTGTATCAACCCATCGGAAGCACCTGAATCCGTAAAATCAGAACTGGCGAAGATAAACAAACGGCAGGACGATATTATCCGCTTCATCCGTCACTACGAGGAAGAACAACTGAACCCCATGATACGAACCGCTAATTCTATAGCAGTTCGGTTTGATACCATCGGTAAAACATTAGAAACACTTATTCTTTCCCAATTAGAATCCACTCAGGGGAAACAAACAGCCGTATTGCAAAAAGTAAGTGAACAGTTCGGCAAACATGCCGATGTAATCAACCAGCAGGGGAAACAACTCACCGCCCTGTATCAGATACACCAACGGGATTATAAAAAAATGTTCCAACTGATTCAACTCTATTCGGAGTTATCAACTTGTGGCGTGATGGACGGTAAACGGAAAGAGAACCTAAAAGCGGAAATCGTCAATTTGATAAATACATAGAACCATGCACATAGATTTTGCACCACCATCGGGAGGAACATATAACAATGCAGGAAGTAGCCGCCAATTAGCTTCATACATGGAGCATGAAGACTTAGAACGGATAGAGAAAGGAATCTATACCGATGGCTTTTTCAACCTGACGGATGATAATATCTACAAATCAAAAGTTATAAAGGATATAGATACTAATATCGGGCAACTATTGAAAACAGATGCTAAGTTTTACGCTATCCATGTCAGCCCATCGGAAAAGGAACTTCAAGCGATGGGTAATACAGAAAAGGAACAAGCCGAAGCCATGAAACGGTATATCCGTGAAGTATTTATTCCTGAATATGCCAAGAACTTCAACAAAGGACTATCCGAAGTGGATATAAAGTTTTATGGTAAAATCCATTTTGACCGTAGCCGTTCCGACAACGAACTGAATATGCACTGTCATTTGATTGTGAGCCGAAAAGACCAAGCTAATAAAAAGAAGCTATCACCGCTTACCAACCACAAGAACACCAAGAAAGGAACGGTAACGGGTGGTTTTGACCGTGTGAACTTATTCCAACAGGCAGAACGGGGCTTTGATAAGCTGTTTGGTTACGACCGCCAACAATCCGAATCGTTTGACTATCACAACACGATGAAGAACGGTTCTATTTCCGAACAGCTTGAATTACAGAAACAAGATTTTACTGGCGAAAAGAAAAAAGAGATAATACAATCCAGTGAAAAAGAAAACAATATTTCTTGCAACCTTGACAACAAGGAAGAAAATAGGCACTCTAACAATCAGCAGCACAATAGTAGAGGTGATTCTCTTTTGTCTATTTTCTCATTGGGAGATGGCAATAATAACAATGCTGCACCAGTAGAAGAATTACAGGCACAGAAACGCAAGAAGAAAAAAAAGAGAGGAATAAGACGATGACTGAGTACGAAGAATTAAGAGCCGAAATAGACCGTTATCTGATGGAACGTTTTAAGTATCGAAAATCGCTTGTATGGCTGACAGTGGATAAAATAATAGCCATCCGAAAAAACAGCCGGGTAGATTTATATTTGCGTCTTAGAAAGGTTGAAAGCCGTTTTCCACCTGATTGCCTGATTATCGCCCGATTGAGTTTTAGAAAAGAACGGATAGGGCACGGAACGCACTTTCTTAGTTTTTTGACCGGAATAGCCCGGAAATATGGTTTCCATTATATCGGCATTGAGTGTGCCAACATCAAAAGCAGTACATTTGCCAAGAAATTAGGCTTTTACTGCATAGATGGTGAGAATTACACAATAGCAGTAACCAATCTAATATTTTATTTTCAATGGAATAATCTTAATTAATCCTTTCTTTCTCTGAACACAAAGGTATATTCCGAGCCTAAAACGGCAACACCAAGCCCTGCGGGTTTTGATAAATTTCTTCCTTTTTCGTTCCTCAAAAGAGTAAATTTATCAAAAGTGTTGCCTTATTTATTCTCTCCATATAGGAGATGTTTATCAGAGAAAAAAAGGAAAAAATATGTTGGTTGTGATGTGCTTACTTTACCAGTTCATATTTACCCTCAATCCGTTCCGCAAGATTCGTCATATCCTCATTGATTTTGGTACGGGTTATCTCCGCATAGATTTGAGTAGTGGAAATACTTCGATGTCCCAGTGTTTGGCTAATCGTTTCTATTGGAATACCCATTGAAAGACAAAGGGTTGCATAGCTATGCCTTGCCATGTGATAGGTCAGCCGTTTCTCGATATTGGCTGCTTTGGCTATTTTTTTCAATTGAATATCAGCGTTTTCTATTGTGCATAACCTAAAGACCTTTCCATCAATCCCGGCAAAAGCCGTATTCCGGTATTTCTCGATAAGACGCAATGGAATATCAAGTAGGGGAATGTAGGAAGTAGTTCCGGTCTTTTGACGATTTAAGACAATCCATTGTTTGCCATCTTCTTGCCGTACAATATTATCATGCCGTAAGTTCTTTAAATCCACGTAAGCAAGCCCCGTAAAGGTCGAAAACAGAAACATATCACGGATAAAATTAGCACTCTCATGTTTCATATCTGTTTGCATCAACCGTTCTATCTCATCCATAGACAACCATTTCCGAGTAATGGCTATCCGCTGCGGACGATAGCCAAAGAACGGGTCTTGATACATCAAACCTTTGTTTAAGGCTCGCATTACAACCCTGCGCAATGGTTTTATGGTATTGTTGGTTGTGCTTGCGCCTAATTGCAAATTGACTTTTAGATAGTAAACATACGATTCTATAAAATCAAAATCGACTTGGGTAAACGGAATATCCGTTACCCCGTATTTGTACCCTAAAAACTCTTTCAAATGTAGATAAGCACGATAAAGATGTGTATAGGTGGTTTTTACTATCAAAATACCGACTGACTGCCGTTTCTTTTCAATCAAGGCTGCAAACTCCTGTATTAAACTGTTTTGTTTAATGCCAATTCCTTTGATAGCGTTTTTCAGGATTTCAGCAGTAATATAACTTTTGTTTTCCAGTAAGGTTTTATAGTGGCGGACAAGTTCAGCCCGATAGTTTTCTATCTGTTTGTTGATATTTGTCTCTTCCTTTGATTTGCCTATGGCTATTCCCTGTTTGGCATCCCATTTTTCGGGAGATAACTCTAAACCCGTGCTGAAAGCCGAGCTTTTGCCGTCCACGCTGATACGCCCCATGACAGGACAATTACCTGATTTTTTCTTTTTGCTGGTATTCAGGTAAAAGAGTATAGCGAAAGTGCTTCTATTGCTTTGCATAATATCTGTATTTTGGATTGTTAAAAGTTGAATTTAGTGGCAAGACGTGCAGATAATTGCTGCATATCATTGCCTATCTTCTCATTATTAAGGCGTGCGTAGCGTTGGGTTGTCTCAATATGCTTGTGCCCTAACATCCGGCTCACACTCTCAATCGGAACGCCTTGTGAAAGGCAGATTTGGGAAGCAAACGTGTACCTTGCCATGTGGTAGGATAATACCCGGTTGATACCACAGTTTCTTGCAATACGTTTTAAACCTACATTCACCTGTCCTAAACTCATGTGCGGAAATACTTTTCCATCGGGAGCAAGTCCCTTGTAATACTCCATGATTCGGATAGGGATATTCAATAGTTTTACATTAAACTCCGTATGTGATTTTTGCCTGTTGGCTGAAATCCACAAACTACCGTCATCTTCGGTAATAATATCTTTCCAAGAGAGTTTATGCACGTCCGCATAAGCCAAGCCGGTAAAGGTCGAAAACAGGAACATATCACGGATAAACCGTTGTGTGCCTGATTTAAGCGGAGTTTTCATTAACAAGTCTAATTCGTCATTGGTGAGCGACTTGTTTTTAAGTTCCGTCTTTTCCAATTCAAAACCGTCAAAAGGCGGACGGGTGATAATTCTTCGATGCAATGCCAAACGTATGACCTTGTTTAGCAAGACAATCCGAGCTTTAACGGTTCTCGGCTTCATCTTACGTTTTACACGGAAAAAGAAATTCAATGCTTCGATGAAAGGCAAATCTAACTCGGTAAGAGGAATATCCTCTACATGGTATTCTTCCCGAAGGAATTGTTTAAGCTGTTTATAAAGGACTTCGTATTGCTTGTAGGTAGATTGTGCCCTGTCGATGCCTATTCTCCCTTTGAAATCTTCCATCATTTCACCGAACAGGACAAGCAGTGTTTTTTGTGCTGTGGCAATTCCCTGAAAGGCGTTCTTTACTTCGATAACAGTTACTTTTCCGGTTCGCTTTAAAATGTCCTTGTAGTGCGTGTGTATGGAGAGATTAATTTTATTAATCTCCCTATTGAGTTCAACAGCAGCACGGCTTTTGCCCATTGCCCGACCTGATTTTACACTCCAAAGCCGTTCTTCGATTTTTAGCTTTGAGCCGAATTGTGCGATACTGTTACCGATGATGATTTTTCCAATAATCGGAAAAACGGCATCGGGATTTGTTTCTGTCCTCTCCTTGTTCCCCTCTCGTTTGAGATAGAAGGATACCTTTAGTTCGTTGTTCATAACGCTCACATTTTTAGTTTGCAAAATTACTTTCTTTGTGAGTTATCAGAACAATGTAAACCTCAGACAAACAACGCTATAACCAGACGTTCAACGTCACCAATTTGCCGTATTTTTCGCCTCTCGGAACGGGTAACGGTTTAGAAACGGAAAGTCTGCTCCAATCCGCTTTTTCTTGCTATTTCGCTACTCGGCATCCAAAGACACTAAAAGACATACATTTCTATCATTCAGCCAATTACCCTTATTTTCTCTCTTTCTCCTTTTACACTGCTTGTTTTTAGGAAATATCGAAGTTTTATTAGCTACCGATTGTTGTTTTGGAACAGATACAGAAGAGAATATCATTTATTCATCTTTGGTGAAAGACGCATATTTGAATAATACATATATCGCATCCGCTCCTGGACATCCTTTTCTTAAATCCTTGATTGATTGCGTTTTCATCTCAGATCAAATGTATATTAAAAAGGAAAATAAATTATTACAAGTGTTACAAACCAGTGGAGCCCTGATGCTCTCTGACGTATATAGTCAATACGCCTTAAAAGAGCAAATCACTATTATTCCTGCAACAGATGTTGCTCCTTTCTCCCTAATGGAGGCGCATGCCATCTTAGCAGGAGAAGAAAAGAAGGAATGGAATATACGTTTGCAAAAAGCATCCGCCGTGCATTTTTTCATAGGGTCGTGGGGGTATTATAAATAACAAAATATGGAATTGATGAATAATCTAATACCTAAAATGATCCACCAGATTTGGTCAGACGTATATGAGCCTTTACCTAAGATATTTCAAGAATTGGGTGATACTTGGAAATACTTCCATAAGGATTGGCAATATGTTCTCTGGGACGATGAAAAGATAGAACAGTTTGTAAATAGATATTTTCCTTTGTGCGCAAAACCTTTTAACAGTTTTGCTTATAATGTGCAACGTTGGGATGTCATTCGTTATTTGATCCTATACAAGATGGGGGGACTATATGTTGATTTTGATTATGAATGTATCGATCCTGTCGAAAAGGTCTTACTAGGCAACTGCTGCTTTGCGCTAGAGCCTGAGGAACACCGGCTACCATTTCTAGACCCAAATCATCCTTATTTCAACAATGCTTTCATGGCGGCAATTCCCGGTCATCCCTTCATGAAAAGAGTCATCAATGATGTTTTTCAGAAAGATTTATCATCTTTACCAGAGAACAAGACACGTTTTGAACATGTGTTATGTACGACAGGGCCGGGTATGTTATCAGATGTTTATGCAAGCTATACGGGCAAAGAAAATATATACTTGATCCCAGCTGAATATGTATCTCCCTTCTCTTCGCCTGAAATTCGATCTATTTGGCACGGAGTAATCGAACAGGATTGGGAAGATAGATTACAAAAAGCTGTAGCAGTTCATTATTTTATGGGTACATGGGATAAATAAGGAGAACGTATGAATGATAAAGATTTATTGTTACGGAGAATAGCAAATCATCTAACAATTAATGCTAGCTTTTTAGACAATTGCGGATTGTTTTATGGAAAAATGGGTATTGCTTTGTTTTTTGCCCATTATTCGAGATACACAAACAATGAGAGCTTTGAAGATTATATGGAAGTACTACTCAAAGATATATACATGGAATTAGATGAAAGTTCGTCGATGGACCTCCAAAGTGGGCTGTGTGGAATCGGTTGGGGGATTATCCACTTACTGAAAAACCAGTTTGTGGAAGGAGATCCCTCTTTGATTTTCAAGGATATCGATTCCACGCTTTTATCCTTTAATTTTATGAAAGGAAAAACAAGGAAACAAGATTTATCTTTCTATATCAATGAACGTATCTCCCTCGGGAACTATGACAGTCGCCTTATTGAACTAATGCCTTATCCTATTAAGAACAGCGATGACATCAATCAGTTCATTTCTTCAAGTATTAAACTCAATAATAATATTCGTGATTGGGAACTAGGCCTTCATCATGGTTGCTCCGGATTAGCGATAAAGATGATGTCAAAATGAGGTACATATACGTCTATAATGAAAATTCAAGAGCCTCTGAATACGGGATAGGAACGTATATAAGCCAAATAATATGTATGTTAAAAGACTTGTCAGACACGAAGTTGATTATTGTAGAATCCCGTTCCGAATGCGAAGAATTTGAGGTGCTTCAAGAAGATGGCTATTGTAAATATACAATTCCATGCGCCAATGTATTTAGAAATAGCTTTGAGAATAATTATTACCGAAATATCGGTTATTTGATTTTGTCCGTTTTACCGGATAGTTCTTGCAATGAGATCTTGTTTCTATTTAATTACGTTCAGGAGTATTATATTCTAAAAGTAGTGAAGGACAAAATTCCGTCTGTAAAAAGTTTGTTTACCATTCATTATCAAGACTGGTGTTTTCTCTTGAATGGGGATGAGAGCGAATTGAGAAAAATCATTCATGCTGAGTTTGATGATGATTCCCCACTACACAAAAAGGTGAAAGAGTCGTTTCGAATAGAAAAGCTTATGTACCAACTATGTAACTATACGATTTGTTTATCAAAATATACTAAAAATCTTATAGCCCAAGAATATGATATTCCAAAGGAAAAGCTCAAATACATACCGAACACGATCACGATAAACTACAATCCCAATTATACGCAAGAGACATTAAGAAATTCTTTATCATTGTCTGAAAACGACATTGTAGTATTGTTCATTGGCCGCTTAGATGAGATAAAGAGACTGGATGTAGTGATCCAAGCATTTAAGATATTCAATAAGAAATATATACACAATTCTCATTTAATCATTATTGGAGAAGGTGATTTCTCTACCTATTTACAAGATAGCAAATGGTATTGGAACAAAATAACCTTTACCGGGAAATTATCAAAGGAGGAATTATATCAATTTTATGAAATTACGGATCTTGGTATTTTACCCTCCTTACATGAGCAATGCAGTTATGCCGTATTGGAGATGTTGTCTTTTGGGATTCCTGTATTGGGTAGTAATTCTACCGGGCTTAAAGAAATGATCGAGGATGAAAACATGATTATTGAATATCGATATAAGGATGGTAAGGCGTATTGTGATCTGGAAAAAGTGGCATTACAAATGTATCAGGTTATAATATCGGGAAAAAAGGCTATGCTCCCTAAATGTTATAATTTTAATTATATAAGAATTCAATTACAAAATTTAATATTAAATTGCGGAACCGAAAAGCATTTAGAGTAGGACAAATTTAAATCACAAGTTATGAAAAAGATCAGTGAGTTGAAGTTGAATTCGTTATCCAAAAGGGATTTAACAAAAAAAGAACTGGAACGGTTGCAGGGAGGTAATTATTGCGCTTACAGCTCAATTAATAATTATGCAAATACAAGTTCTGGCTTATGTTCTAGTTCCTCAGGAGCTTCTGCCTCATTCATGAAATACACAACAGGTTGGGGACAGTATTGTTAAATCAAAGCCGTCAGATCGATAACGATCTGACGGTCTAAAATTGGGAATAATCATGAAAGAAATATTAGCTTATTTTTTCATCGTGATAGGTATATTTGGTCTCTTTTCCTGTAATGGAAGATCTAGTAGTGAAAACAATGTCATAAATACAAATGACAAGAGTAATAGTATAGAGCTTTCAGATGCCATAGAGGAAATGCGATCTGTAAAATTGTCGGAAATGGTAGACTCAATCACTTATTTACCTCTAAGTAATAGTCATCTGCTTGGTGATGCAAAAACAAGTTTGTCCAAGAATTATATATTTGTTGGAGCCAGCGCTTTTGATTGGAAGGGAAATTACATATTTGAGATAGGAAGTAGAGGGCAAGGCGCAGGTGAAGAGATCTATCTCAATAGTATAATAGAGGCTGACCAATCTTTTTATTCAATGACAGATAAGATGATCGCATATGACAGTGATGGGAAATTTACAGGAAGAGAACGGAATGTCCTAGAACTCCACCCTTTGGATATGGGGCGTGCGGATACTTCTGGAATTGTGACATGTACGTTAGATTCTCTTTATTTTTGGGATAAAAACTTTAACTTCAAACAGGCTATACGAGTTGTTCCTGATTGGACTGAGAAATCAACTATGTTCAGTTCTAACAGGCTACTTCGATTCTTCTTTGAAAATAGAGATTCTGTCTTATTTTACAATTATATCAATGACACTATTTATCGAGTATTGAATGATAAAATACAACCACGTTGGATCATTGATTTAAAAAAAGAAAAAATGCCTATAAAATATCTGCTGGGAGATGAATTGAAACGGATTGAAACCGGATCAAAATATTTTACGAATGGTAATTTTTTTGATTGGGAATATCTGAAAGAGACAGATAACAAAATACGAGTTTTTTCCGTATATGAATCTGAGGATTATGTATTTATCTATTGGTTTAGAATGTTTGATTTTTGGCAATTAAGGCAGCTACCCCAAACGAAATTCCAGATCGCTTATTTTGATAAGCGAACAAAGAACACTACGGTTGTTGAGGGAGAGGGTTTTGTGGATGATATCAGTTCATTGGGGACTTTCTATCCGCTCTTAGGCATACATGATAATTGTATGGTAAATACTTATTGGCCCTATCAACTACAAGAACGTGTCGATTCTTTGCAAAGAATCGGAAAACCTGTAGATAAAAAGTTGCAGGGGCTATTGGAGAATATGAGTCCGGAGGATAACCCGATCGTGGTAATGGCACACTTAAAACCGTAGAAAAAATGAAGTCAACAGTAATATTTTCAACTAAAAATCAAAATAGCTATGCTTATGACACCAAAAGCAAGTATCTATTTTATATCCATCCGATTTTGAATCTTATCTGGCAGTATGCACTATATGAGAAAAATCAGATAAAGGAAATCGTATCACAAACAAATCATATTAGTGATGCTGATTTTGAATATTATTATCAAAAATACCTATTTCTACAAGAACATGGTATCTTTTCTGAGATAGACTCGGATAGGTTATTAACTGGTCGTGTCACTAAAGATATAGTAGAGAAAAACCTTGCTAACCTAAATCAACTTGTATTTCAAGTGACCAATGACTGTAACTTAAAATGTAAATATTGTTGTTTTGGTGACTTATACAATGGTCCTGAGATAAAGACACAATATATGGATATAAGTACGGTTCATAGTATTTTCTCATTTCTGATTCCTTACTGGAAACAAAGGAGTTCTTTGTGCAAGAATACGATTAACATCGGATTCTATGGTGGTGAACCTTTGTTGAATATCTCCTTGATAAAGGATATAATCTCTTACTGTGAACAAGTCCAAGAACGAGAGAATATCGGGTTTGAATATAGCATGACAACAAATGCGACCTTACTTCCTCGATATATTGACTATCTAGTGGAGCACCGATTTAATCTGTTAATCAGTTTTGATGGAAATGAGTACCATGACAGCTATCGAGTAGATAAAAACAATCATTCCACCTTCCAGCGGGTATTTAATAACATTAAATATGTACAGGTTAGATATTGTGAATACTTTAAAGAGAACGTGTATTTCAACTCTGTATTAACAGATAAGTCGAGCGTAGAAGAGATACACGATTTCATCTATAAGAATTTCCAGAAAACACCTTTGGTAGAGCCGGTTTCTACAACTGATTTAAAAGATTCAGAAATCGCTAATTTCAAACAAATTAGCCAAGAATATAATGAGGACATCGAGTTGTTGCGAGAAAGGGGTGATTTCTCTAATATAGGGAAAGAGATAGGCCGTTTTTTCTACTATAATCTCAATAATTCGTTCCATCATTATGCCGATCTGCTATATAAGATGAATTCCTCTATCTATAAAAAGGTACCAACAGGCACATGCCTACCATTCTGGAAAAAGATGTATATTACTTCAAGAGGGGACATTATGGTTTGCGAAAAGATCGCCATGTCTCATATTTGGGGACATGTAGAACCAAATAAGGTTTTTATCGATTTTGAAAGAATCATCCAACAATATAATATGTATTTTGATGGAATTCGGGAGAGATGCCAGAAGTGCTATCGATTTGATACTTGTCCAGTTTGTATTTTCCAGTTAAAAATGGAAAAAGACAAGCCTTTGTGTCCCTATTCCATATCAGAAGATTCTTTCAAAAATTATTTATCTAATATGGTTGATATTTTAGAAAGAGATCATCAATTATTTTACAAGTTTAACGACTTAATATTTGCATAATCATGAATAAATTCTGGATTATATTAGAGCCCTATACATTCATTTGGTCTAACTCTGTTACCATATTACTTTATAACACTCTATCGAAAAAGGCATTTCTTGCCAAAAATAACGAGATGTTGGCTCCAATCATATTGGCTCTTGAAGATAAACGTAATTTATATAGTGTACTTGTTGATGAGAATAAACTCCAATATCAGACAGTAAAAGATTTTATTTCTATACTACGGGATAGCTATAGTGGTGATTGTGTCAGTCTTGAGTTATGTAAAAACAAACCAATGGTCATGTATCCCTCATTAAATTTTAATGAGGACATGAATCGGGAGATTGAATTTGTAAAGAGTCAAGAGACATTAGGACGGAAAATATTGAATAACTTGATATCTATCGATATATACTTAGGAGGTACTTGTTCTTATACATGTGATTATTGTGATACAAAATATAAACAAATACGCTGGTGCAAATCTAATAAAGAAACACTTCCTTATGATAAACTTCATGGATTACTATCAGAGATTAGTACATTAAACTCTATCTCAGTTAATTTCTTTGGAGAGATTTTCACTTATCCATACATAAATGAATTATTAAAAGAACTCTCAAGTTGTCTTTTCAATAAAAAATTCATACTTGATTATAAATACTCTCTCGACCATGAACGTAAGATAGCTCATTTGATAAATTCAGGGGGCAATATCGGATTACTGATTGGAGATACGGAGCGACTGAATCAATTGGCGGCTCTTCCATTTCTCCATGACAAGAACTTGGAATGCATTTTTTCAGTTGAAGGTGAGAGTGAGTTTTCCTTTCTCGCCAATTTTATTTCCATGCATAACTTGGAGAACGTATTTATATATCCTTATTTCAATGGAACCAACCAAGATTTTTTCAGGAAAAACATCTTTCAAGACAAAGATGACATCTTAGTCGAGGAATTGGACAAACGAGAAATATTCATGCGCCAAACTCTTAATTCAAATTTCTTTGGGAAACTTACCGTCTTATCGAATGGCGATATTTTACCTAACGTAAACGCTAATTCCATAGGTAATATTGATCATGGTATAAAAAATCTTATTTATAAAGAGATTGCCGAAGGATCTTATTGGCTACAAACTAGAAATAAAATAGAACCATGCAAAAACTGCTTATATAGAGTTTTATGTTCTCCTATATCTAATTATGAAATAGCCATGGGTAAGATGGACTTGTGTAATGTATCAAGGGTAGGGCAAACAGAGCCCCAAACAACAGAATGATTTCGTATACCCTCAAAGAGTGTTGCGGCAGGATATTGGTAAGATCAACAATAATGACTAATATCTTGGGTAAGTACGGTAGAATTGGATCCAAGGGTGTTCGTGAAAAACGGCGTGGCATCGAATATCTCATTGGTCCCCACCGACGAGTACTATACGGCGGAGATCGTAACGGAAGAATTACGCCTGATCGAACGATTCTTCCTGCCGATAAAACGGATCGTGAAGGAAGGATTTTAAAGTCGCTAGGGTCCATCATGCACCTTGTTTAGAACTATTATAGTTTAATAGCTGTACTGTTAAAACTAAAAACTTATATTTGCATGTTGATAAATAAGAGGGCGGGTGATTGTCCTACCCTTACAGTGCAATGATTTAGATTATGTTAAAGCAACAGTTACAACAAAAGTTACAGCAAAAGCTATCCCCTCAGCAGATACAGTTGATACGGCTTCTGGAGCTTCCTGCGATCGAGTTGGAAGAACGTGTGAAGCATGAGCTGGAAGATAACCCAGCCTTGGAGGAAGGAAAAGAGCCTGTTGATGATTTTGAACGAACTGAAAGCGAGGAGGGGGGAGAAGAGATCCCTTCTGTTGATACTGAGACCGACCTTTCTTTGGGAGATTATTTAACGGAAGACGATATACCTGATTATAAGCTACGGGAAATGACCGAGCGTGCGGAACGGAAAGAGGATGTCCCCTTCTCCGTAAGCCAATCCTTGAATGAGTTTCTGTTACAGCAGCTCGGGTTAAGGGATTTACCGGATAAGCAAATGAAAATAGCGGAGTATATCATTGGAAATATCGATGATGACGGTTATTTGAGACGGGACCTTTCGGCGATAGCAGACGATTTGATCTTCCAAGCCGGACAAGAGGTAGATGAGAAGGAGATCGAGTCTATCTTGAATATCATCCAAGATTTTGAGCCTGCCGGGGTAGGTGCCCGTGACTTGAAAGAATGTCTGTTGATCCAGCTGGATAAGAAGGAGAATACTCCGGTTACAAATTTGGCGATTCGTGTTTTGACCGAATATTTCGAGGAGTTCACCCGCAAACATTACGATAAGATCTTACGAGGTCTCGATATCGATGAGGAAACGTTAAAGAAGGTCATTCACGAGATTACTATGTTAAATCCGAAACCCGGAAGTAGTTGGGGTGGTTCTATGGAAGTGGCGATGAGCCAGATCATCCCGGATTTCGTGGTGGAAGCGCATAATGGAGAGCTTATCTTGAGCATGAATAACCGGGGGGTACCGGATATGCGTATCAACCGGGAGTATGCCGAGATGTTTCAGGATTATACGGCGAATAAGGCGAACCAAACCGCTGAGAGGCGGGATGCCGTACAGTTCGTGAAACAAAAGTTGGATTCCGCCCAGTGGTTCATCGACGCTATCAAGCAACGTAATGAGACCTTGCAGCGTACCATGGAGGCGATTATCTATTTACAACGGGACTTTTTCCTGACAGGCGATGAGGCTACCCTCCATCCCATGATCTTGAAAGACGTAGCGGAGCGTGCGGGATATGATATCTCCACTATTTCCCGGGTAAGTAACAGTAAATATGTGCAAACGAATTTCGGTATTTATCCGTTGAAATACTTTTTCTCCGAGTCTATGCAGACCGATACCGGCGAGGAGATCTCGACCCGTGAGGTGAAAAAGATTATGAAAGAGCATGTAGATGCCGAAGACAAACGAAAACCGTTGACCGATGAGGAGTTGGCTACGATCCTGAAAGAAAAAGGATATGTCATCGCCCGGCGTACGGTAGCGAAATACAGGGAGCAACTGGGGATTCCGGTAGCTCGTCTGAGAAAAGAAATATAAAAGCGTATGAAGCTATTCTCGAATATAATATCCTTCGTGTTCCATCCGTTGCTTATGGTGACCTATGGGATCGTGTTGGCGTTGATGTTTACATTCCTCGCCATTTACCCGTTACCTGTGAAGCTGCTGATTGCCGGAGGCACCTTTATTTCGACAGCGATAGTTCCCGGACTTTTCATTTTCTTATTGGTGAAAAATGGCGCGGCCGGCGATATAGAGCTTTCCGACCGGAAGGAACGAGTGGTTCCTTATCTGATTTTTATCACTTCCATCTTGGTCTGTATCTTTTTCCTGTATAAGATGCTGATGCCGTTTTGGTTGTTAGCGATGCTGATCGGGGCTTGCGTAGCCTTGGTAATCGCCTTATGCATCAATTTCGCTTGGAAGATTAGCGCGCATGTCATTGGTATCGGCGGGTTACTGGGCGGTATTATGGGAGTGGCGCGTATCCATATGATAAATCCCTACTGGGCTTTTATAGTCGTGTTGATCGTGGCCGGTTTATTAGGTACCTCGCGTATCTTTTTAAAAAGGCATACACCAATGCAGGTATATGCGGGGTTTTGTCTGGGATTTATATGTACCTTTGTAGCCTCATTAATGAGTTATATCTATTTATTCATCTAATAAAAACACTAAAATTATGAATTTTCCTGCAGATTTAAAGTACACAAAAGACCATGAGTGGATTCGTGTAGAAGGTGACGTAGCTTATGTTGGTATTACTGATTACGCTCAAGGCGAGCTAGGTGAGATCGTTTATGTAGACATTACGACAGAGGGGGAGACCGTCGCTAAAGAAGAGGTGTTCGGTACGATTGAAGCTGTTAAGACTGTTTCCGATCTTTTCATGCCGGTTAGCGGAGAGGTTTTGGAAGTAAACGCTGAATTGGAAGACGCTCCTGAATTGGTTAATGAAGACGCTTATGGTAAAGGTTGGTTAATCAAGATTTCTCTTACGGACGCTTCTGAGTTGGAGGAACTATTATCCGCTGAAGACTATCAAAAATTAATCGCTAAATAAGAATGACACCTGTTGTAAGTATTATCATGGGTAGTACCTCGGATCTACCCGTTATGGAGAAGGCGGCTAAGTTCTTGGATGAGATGGAGATCCCGTTCGAGATGCATGCTCTATCCGCACACCGTACTCCCGCTGAGGTGGAGGCTTTCGCCAAAGGAGCTAAAGGACGTGGAATCAAGGTTATCATCGCCGCTGCCGGAATGGCCGCTCATCTTTGCGGTGTGATCGCTTCCATGACGACGGTTCCCGTGATCGGCGTGCCTATTAACTCTACGCTGGACGGTATGGATGCCTTGTTGGCTATCGTACAGATGCCTCCGGGAATCCCTGTGGCTACTGTCGGCATCAATGGCGCTTTGAACGCTGGTATCCTTGCGGTGCAGATGCTTGCCGTCGGCGACGAGCAACTTCAGGAGAAGCTATCCGCTTATAAGGAGGATTTGAAGAAGAAAATCGTGAAGGCTAACGAGGAGTTGGCTAAGGTTTCTTTTAAATACAAAACTAATTAATTGAAAGTTGAAAGTTGAGAATTGAAAATTAAGGAGAAAGTCTCTCTTTAGGTTTTCAGTTCTCAACACTCATTCTCAATTTTCAATTCTCAATTTTCAATTAACAATGGCTTACTTTAATTACAACCGCCGTAAATCATCCGTTGCCCAAATCGGTGACACACCCATGGGAGGTGAGAATCCTATCCGTATTCAATCCATGGCTAATGTATCAACGATGGATACGGAGGCGGCGGTAGCTCAAGCGATCCGTATGATCGAGGCGGGAGCTGAGTATGTGCGTTTTACGGCACAGGGGGAACGGGAAGCCCGAAACTTGGGCGAGATTCGTAAACAATTGAATGAACAAGGGTATACGACTCCTTTGGTCGCTGATATCCATTTTAATCCTAGAGCGGCTGATGCCGCCGCCGGTGAGGTGGAAAAGGTACGTATCAATCCGGGAAACTATGTAGATAAGGTAAAGACATTCAGCCATCTTGAATATACGGATGAGGAATATGCCGCCGAGATCGAGAAGATCCGTGAGCGGTTCGTCCCTTTCTTGAATATTTGTAAGGCACATGGCACCGCTATTCGTATCGGTGTGAATCATGGCTCGCTCTCCGATCGTATCATGAGCCGTTATGGTGATACGCCCGAGGGGATGGTAGCGAGTTGTATGGAGTTTCTTCGCATTTGCCGGGAGGAGAATTTCCCGGATGTGGTTATTTCGATTAAGGCTTCCAATACCGTTGTCATGGTAAGGACCGTGCGGTTGTTGGTTCGTACGATGGAGGCCGAGAATATGCATTACCCCTTGCACCTTGGGGTAACGGAGGCGGGTGACGGTGAGGACGGGCGTATCAAGAGCGCTGTCGGAATCGGTACGCTTCTATGTGACGGTATCGGTGATACGATCCGGGTTTCCTTGAGTGAGGACCCCGAGGCGGAAATGCCGGTAGCGCGTAAATTGGTGGATTATATTAGGGAACGGGAAAATCATCGTCCTATCGAGGCTTCGATGGCTCCCGGTTTCGATACGGTGGCGACAAGCCGACGTATAAGCCGTGTGGTGGAAGGTATCGGAGGTCCTTTCCCGCCAGTCGTGATCTCCGATCGTAGTAGCGGGGATTTTGAGTTTGATTATTTGTCCTTGCCGGACTATATATATATAGGAAAGGAAGATCCGGATAATTTGCCGGATAATTTCCGTTTATTGGTAGACGCTCATTTTTGGAAAGAGCGTCCGAATGCTTTTCCTTGCTTCATCGCCTCGGAGGCGGAGGAGTTAAAGGATTACGATTGTCCGCTTAAGTTTATCCGTCTGACGTATATGGATCTTACGGATCGTATGTTGGAGATCTTGAAAGCGGATAAGACCGTGGTGGTCTTATTAAGTACACATCATCGGAATGGGGTTGGCTCGCAACGTGCGGCTATGCATAAATTGCTGATGGCGGGTTGTGACGTGCCGGTTGTCTTGCATCGTGATTTCCGGGAGACGGATGTGGAGTTGTTGCAACTGAAATCCGCCGCCGATTTCGGAACGCTTTTGCTGGATGGTTTCGGGGATGGCTTGATGCTGCACAATGAGGGATGCGAGGCGGTTGTCTCGGATCGCTGTATGTTCGGGATCTTGCAGGCTACAAGAACCCGTATCAGTAAGACGGAATATATCTCTTGTCCGAGTTGCGGACGTACCTTGTACGACCTGCAAACAACGATCGCCCGTATCAAGGAGGCTACTTCCCATTTAAAAGGCTTGAAGATCGGTATCATGGGCTGTATCGTAAACGGCCCCGGCGAGATGGCCGATGCCGACTATGGTTATGTGGGTGCCGGACGTGGACAAATCAGCCTGTATAAAGGTAAGGAATGTGTCCTCAAGAATATCCCCGAGGAAGACGCTGTAGAACGTTTAGTTCAGTTAATAAAAGAGAACGGGGATTGGGTTAATTAGTTAATTCATTACCTTTGTGGAGATCAAGGATTAGAACCTATTAAGAAGTATGACAGTAAATGAATTGAAATATGTATATATAGAGGAAACCATGAGTGCCTTAGGTAATGAGGAGCTTATGGAAGCGATTCTTGATGCCGTAAGAAAAGTAAAAGTAAAGTTTCAAGAAAGACAAGAGGTTTCTGATAGTTTGTTTGGAGATGTACCGGCATTACCTCATTCGATCGCTCAATTGAAAGAAAGTTTAGGGAGGGCTGAAGAGGATCGTGTCGCAGGACGTTTTACCCCGAGCGAGAATGTCTTTCAAGAGCTAAGAAATGAATATCCGTTCTTATGCAAGTAGTTTGGCTTGATGAGGCTAAGGTGTTGTTTAAGGAAGCGATATCGTTTGGTTTTCTTGCTTTTGGGGAAAAGGCCGTGATTCGTTTTGTGGACGAAGTGCAGAGAACAAATGAGCGGCTGTCTGTTTTCCCTCGTTTAGGTAAGATTGAACCTGCTTTGAGAGGGCTTGAACGAGAGTATCGCAGTTTGGTTGTTCATAAGAATTATAAGGTTATTTATTATATAGATGATGATATGGTCTTTATCGCTTCGTTTTGGAGCACTCGGTGTAATCCGAATAGTCTCCGTTCGGGAATAAAGAAAATAAGATAATATATGAAAGTAAGAATTATCAATAAATCGCATCATCCGCTGCCGGGTTATGCGACTCCTTTATCTGCCGGGATGGATATCCGGGCGAATTTGTCGGAATCGGTTGTGTTGAAACCGTTGGAACGTAAATTAATCCCGACCGGACTTTATATCTCGCTGCCGGAAGGCTATGAGGCCCAGATGCGTCCTCGTAGCGGGCTGGCTTTAAAGCATGGGATAACCCTGCTGAATACGCCGGGTACGATCGACGCCGATTATCGGGGGGAGATCGGTATCATTCTCGTGAATCTATCTTCCGAGCCTTTTACGGTGAATGATGGTGAGCGTATCTGCCAAATGGTGATAGCCGCTCATAGCCATGTGGATTGGGAGCCCGTGGAGACGTTGGATGATACCGAGCGGGGAGCCGGGGGATTCGGTCATACCGGAAAAGAATAAGAATAATAAGGTTAACAAGAATAATAGGATGTTTAAGCAACTGATATATCTCATCTCTTTCCTCTCGTTGGTCGCTGTGCTCCCGGATGATACTACAGAAACGGAGAAGGATCAACGTAAATTCGATTACTTCTTTTATGAGGGCTTGAACTTGAAGAACGCCGGGAAATTCGACGCCGCTTATGATGCCTTCAACCATTGCTTGGAGATTGACTCTACGGCGGCTCCGGTCTTGTATGAGCTTTCTTCTTTTTATGTACAGTTGAACCGTCCGGAGAAAGCGGTCGAGATGTTGAAAAGAGCCGTGGCCAACAGCAAGGATAATTTCACGTATAAAATGGCATTGGCGTCTATCACCCGGAATCTGGGTATGTATGGCGAAGCCGCCGAGGAGTACGAGGAATTGGTTCGTGATTATCCGGAGAAGGAGGAGCTGAATTATTATCTGGCCGATGCCTTGACGCAAGCCGGCGAGATCGGGAAGGCGATCGAGGCTTATGATGCGTTGGAGTCGGTTATGGGTATGAACGAGGCGATCTCCATGCAGAAATACAAACTGTACGTCCAGTTGGAGAAACCGGAAGAGGCTTTCAAGGAGATCGAGAAGCTAGCGGCTAAATATCCTATGGAGGCCCGTTACCAGATCGTATTGGGCGATCTTCATTTGGAAAACGGGGAGATGGACAAGGCTTTGGCTTGCTATCAAAAAGCGAATGAGATTGATCCGACCGACCCTTATTATATCGTCTCTATGGCCAATTACTACGAGGCGAAAGGGGATAAGGAGGCCGCCGAGCAACAAATCCGCAGCGCTTTGGTAAACGAGAAGCTGGACGTGGAGACGAAAGTGAACATCCTTTCCCGGTATATCTTGAAACTGCAACAAACGAAGCAAGGAACTGAGAACGCGAACCATTTATTCCAAACTCTTTTGGAGCAACATCCGGAGGATATCGACTTAAAACTGATGTATGGCGGTCTCTTGATGGCCCAAGGAAAGACAGAGGAGGCGAAATTCCAGTTCCAGTTGGTAACAGAGATGGAACCGGGTAACGCCGGGGCTTGGCAGCAATTGCTGAATCTGGCTTTGAAAGGGGAGGATATCCCGGAGGTCATCCGTATCTGTACGGCTTGTATGGAGCTTTTCCCCGAGTCGCCGGAATATTACTTCTATCTGGGTATCGCTTACTACCAACAACAGAAATATCAAGAAGCCTTGAATACCTATTATGCGGGCTTGAATATCATTCCGAAGGAGAACCTGCCGCTGAAATCGGATTTCTACGGCCAGATCGGTGATATTTATTACCAGATGGGGCAATTGGATCAAGCGTATAAAGCGTACGATGAGGCGTTGAAGTATAATGACAAGAACGTGGTCGTACTGAACAACTACAGTTACTTCCTTTCTTTGGAGAAGAAAGACTTGAAAAAGGCGGAACGTATGAGCGCCCAATGTATCAAGCTGGAACCGGACAACGCCACGTATCTGGATACCTACGCTTGGATCTTCTTCGTACAAGGAAACTATACCTTGGCGAAAATCTATATCGAGAGCGCTTTGGAGAAAGATAAGACAAAGAGCGCCGAACTCGTGGATCATTATGGGGACATCCTTTTCATGAACGGTGATAAGGAAAAAGCGGTGGAGCAATGGAAAAAGGCGAAAGAGATGGGGAAGGATTCCGAGATCTTGAACCGTAAGATCGCCGAGCAACAATATATAGAAGACGAGAACGCGAAATGAAAAGAGACTATTTCTTGACCTTCCTGTTATGTGGAGGTCTTTTACTTTCGATGTTGACAGGCTGTAAATCGTCCAAGAAAGTCGGGACGGTGGAATCCGCTAGCGTGAAGGCTCATAATGAGTTCTTCCAGTCGGTGGAGGATCAATCCTTCCAGTTCCGTACCTTGACGGCCCGGTTGAACGTGGATCTGGATATCCCTGGTAAGCAAATGAGCTCTCGGGTGGATATGAAGATGGTCAAGGATAGTGCTTTCCAACTGTCGGTACAACCTTTTCTCGGGATCGAGATCTTCCGTATCGAGTTGAGCCGGGATACGATCAAGGTGGTAGACCGCATGAATAAACGCTATATGATCGAGAATTATTCCAATTTGCAAGGGCAGACTCCGATCGAGTTCAACTTCTACAATTTGCAGGCTCTTTTCACGAATCATCTGTTTATCCCGGGGGAGCAGGGCGTTTCCCGCAAGCACTATAATCGTTTTAAGCTGAATCAAGAAGGTCCGGTAGCCGAGATCAAGACCAAGGATGCCATGGGGTTATTTTATACCTTTAAGGCGGACGGCGAGGAGAAACTTCTCTCTACCTATGTAGCGGATCCTTCCGATCGTTATGCCTTGCAATGGCTGTACGAGGATTTTCGCTTGGTGGATCGGCAGCCGTTCCCGATGTTGATGGATGTGCAGGTGTTGAAGAACGGGAATCCCGAGGGTGGGGTGAAGATCCATTACTCCCGTATCCAACTGGACGAGCCGCTCAAGTTGGATTTTTCGGTTCCTTCTAAATATAAGCGTATTACCTTTGCGCAAGTATTGAAAACGATTACGAATCTGAATCAATAATCTATCATGAGGCACGTCTGGATCGTTCTATTGGCATTGTCTTTATCTACCGTGGTTTACGGTCAGAAATCCGCCGCTGTCCGTCAGTTGGAGCAGCAGCGCAAGGAGGCGTTGGCCGATATCGAGGAGACGAATAAATTATTACAGGAGACGGCCCAGACTGCTAAAACTTCCCTGAACCGTTTGAATCTACTCTCCAAACAAATTCTTTCCCGTAGGAAAGTCATCAGTTTATTGAATCAAGAGCTGGATGAGATCGAGAAAGATATCTTGAATATCCAAGGCCAGTTGCGCACCTTAAAACGGGAACTGGGCGATAAGCAGACGAATTACGGTAAATCGATGCGAGGGCTTTATAAACGCCATAGCTCGCAAGATAAATTGTTGTTTATCCTATCCGCCGAGAGTTTCTCTCAATCCATGCGGCGTATGCGGTATTTACGGGAATATGCGGATTGGCAGAAGCGGCAAGCGAATGACATCGTTGAAAAGCAGGCCGAGATCAGCCGCAAGCAAGCTGAGATGGAGAAGACCCGTGCCGAGAAGCGTACCCTTTTAGGAACTCGTCAAGAAGAGAGTAAGAAGCTAGAAAGCGAGGAAGCTTCTCAGAAAGAGGAAGTCCAGCTATTGAATAAGAAGCAAAAGGATTTGAGGGCGGTTCTCCAAAAGAAGCGTCGTCAAGCCGAGGCTTTAAACCGACAGATAGAGAAGCAGATAGCCGAGGAGATTGCCCGTGCCGAGGCTGAGGCGAAAGCCGCCCGTGAACGTGCGGAACGTGAGCGCCGTGCTCGTGAACAAGCTGCCGCTAAGGGTAAACCCGTACCGGAAAGTAAAAAAGAGCCGATCCGTGAGGAACGTGTGGCGGATACGAAAGGGGGCTATGCGATGACAAAGGCGGAGAAGCAATTGTCCGATAACTTCGCCAATAACCGGGGACGTTTGCCGTATCCGGTGGCCGGAAGACATACGATCGTCGCTACATTCGGCGAGCAACAGCATCAGGAGTTGAAATATGTTCGTACCAGTAATAGTGGTATCGATATCCAGACCTCACCCGGGGCGGATGCCCGTGCGGTATTCAATGGGGAGGTGACGCGTGTGTTCGTGGTGCCGGGGTATAATAATTCCGTAATCGTTCGTCATGGTAACTACTTGACGGTTTATAGCAATTTGAGTCAGGTATATGTAAAAGCGGGCGACCGGGTCTCTACTCGTCAAGCGATCGGAAGGATCTATTCGGATCCGGAGGACGGTAATTCCACGATCCTCCATTTCCAATTGTGGAAGGAAAAGACGAAGCTGAATCCCCAGCCTTGGTTGGAATAAAAGCGGTTGTGATATGTTAAAACTATGATGGGCATTATAAGGCTGTTACGATGCCTGTTGTAAGGATGCTAGAATGCCCATTGTAACAACCTTATAATGCCTATTGTAATTTTCTCGTTTAACGCTCGTTCAATACGTTGTATAACCCATTCAGATCGTCGGCACCTACCAAGTCTACGCCTTCTTTGATGAAGAAGCGTTTGAACTGCTCGGTATCCGGGGCGCCCCACCAACGGAATAGTTTTCCCTCATCGTGGACTTTCCGGATGATCTCACGCATCTTCTGTAGTTGGTCGGCGGGCATCTCACCTTCGCCTTTCCATGTGAAGAAATCGGAGTAATTATCGCTTATGACCGGGGCGAGGGAAGCAGGGATGCCCTGTCCCAGATCCTTTATTTGTCCGTCGAGGAAGGTGAAGCGGCTGTTCTCTTTCGGCAGGCTGCTCTTCGGACGGTCACCGGAAAGGAAGAAGAGGACGGCACCTTCTTTATATTCGCCGTTATCGACGGAACAGAAATATTCCTTGTAAGGTTCCATCTGTTTCTTTAATAGCTTGTACATCTCTTCGCCTTGTGCCTTGCAATCCACCATCAGGTAGAAAGGACGATCGCTACCGGGATAGACCTTACCTCCATTCGCTTGTATGCGGGCCACGAGCGGCTTGAGGTATAGGTTCTCGAAGGTAATGGCCGGGTTGGGTTCCGGGCGATCATGGGAAACGTATAGCTCGCCATCGATCAGCCACAGATCGGCCTCCACGCAGTTGAAGCGGAAGGACAAGGCGTCCAGCAGAGGTCTCTCCCGCCAGTAATCGTTGTGCGAGAAGGCGTTATAATGAATCGCGGAGGAGGCTTTCTGAATCGTCTGCTCCGTGGTTGTCTCCGCCACTTGAACTGTGTCCGATCCCTTCGGGGAGGAGCAAGCCGTACAGAGGGCGAGGGAGGTGATAAATAAGGATAGAATCTGTTTCATATACGAATTGTTTTTTGAGTCTAGTTGTAGATTTACTGTTTTATATGGTTTGCGTGCCGGGTTTTACGCTAGCCGTCTTCTGTTTGTCGCCCCAAAGGACGGTTAGTTCCAAGGGGACGTCGCTGGTAATTTCTACCTGCGGCTCTTGGGTAGCGGAAGAGCGGGCCTTGACTTTGATCGCTACCAGACCGTCGAGGCCGAAAGGATAACGGTCGATACCATAAGCCTCCGTCAAGTTCACGTCTACGGTCAATTTCTTCTCGTACACATTGGAGCGGATGCCAAAGATTTGCTCGATCAAGCCGGAGATCGGTGCCAGTCCGCCCCAGCCCACGAAGTTCGGGCGGGCCATGAAGCCCGGCTCCTCATGTTCCGGAGCGTAGTATTCCCAGAACGTTCCGGTATTCTTATACACCTTGAGGACGTTATCGTAATGGTTGCGTGCGATCTCGTAAGCCAATTTACGATAGCCTTGTTGCAATAGGCCGGTAATCACCATATAATTCGCTCCCGGCCATACGCCACCCTGCCAGTAGCGGCCGTTATCCTTGTATTTAGGATGGTTGGCGGCAAGGGAAGGGACGCGGTGCAGGCGGTTGAATGTCTCCTTGTTGTCCAGCTCGGCCACGAAAGCATCCATGCGTTCCTTGGACAGGACATCGGTCAATAAGGCCCAGTACGCGTAGATTCCCTTGGTGGAGGAAAGGCTTCCGTCGGCGTATTGATCGAAAAGGAAATGTTCCTTCTCGTCCCATAGGTTCTCGTTGATATACTTCTTTAGCATCTTCTGCTCGTCCTCGAACTCCTCGATCTCCTGCCAACGCTCCAGATAGAAACCCATCTCAAGCAGATGCCCGGCGGTGAAGTATTGTTGCAAGCAAACGTCCAGCCAGATCATATGGCCGTGGCTGTATATCGGATTGTATTTCGGTTCCACCCGGGGCATGTTGTCCATGCCGGTACCCCAACCGCTGGTCCAATACGTACCGTTGCGCCACGTATGGTTTAGCTTCAGCCATTTATAATAAGCGCAAAGGGCGGGGAATATCTTGTGTAGGCGGTCTATATCGCCGAACTGCTTATAATAGACGATCTCGCTCCAAGGGAGGATATTCGGTCCGGTGCTGGTCGGATCGTAACGCTCGAAACAGTCCGCTCCGTCCGCCTTGATCTCCCGGCAGATGAAACCGTCCGGATGTTGTTTGGCGTAGAAATTATCTAACGTACGTTGGAAGGGGAAGAAGCGGGTACCGAAACGGGCGAACATCATCATGAAGGCGGAGTCCCACATGAAGATATTGCCGTTGTAGGCGACATCGAGGTAACTGCATACGAAACCGGAATCCGGTTCCGGGGCCTTGATGTTGCCGATGCCGATTTGCCAAGCCTTCCAGTACATCTCGATCTCTTTCTCATGTCCGCTCCAAGTCGGGTCCGGGAGGATTTGCTTGGCCTCCTCGAAGGTTCCGGGCGTGATGGTCTCCGGTTTCGCCGTCCGGAACTCGTTCTCGGTCACGAAGGGTTCCTTCAGGTAGGTGTTCTTGTAAGGAAGATTGTATTTGGGGCGTTTCTCTTCTGCCTTCTCTTGCGCCAAAAGGCTACCGGTGGGAACGGAGGCCGCACCTGCCGCGAGAAGGGATTGTTTTAGGAAGTTTCGTCTTGTTGTCATGATATGTAATGTTGGTATATGAATCTTGTTTATTATCCGGGCGGGTGACAGCTGTTGGTCAGATAGCTTGACAGCAGGCTGTCAGATGGCTTGACAGCCGTTGTCCTCGCCCTTTGACAGCCGTTGGTCAGATGGCTTGACAGCGGGCTGTCAGGTTATCTTACAGGTTTAGGAGCTTCTTGATCTTCCAGAACACGTCCGTATTCTCGAAAATACCCGTGAAGTTCTCGGCACCCGGGCCGAAAGCGTAAACGGGAACCATCACGCCGCTATGCCCTCCGGTGGAGAATTTACAAACGATACGGCCCTCGTTCAGATCCCCGTCCACCAAGGTAAGGCCCCCGGTCTCATGATCGGCGGTTACGACGACCAATGTCTCCCCGTCTTGGGCGGCCCATTCGAAGATACGTCCGATCGTACGGTCGAAATCATGTGTCTCTTGCATCAACAGGTCGATATCGTTGAAATGTCCGTAATCATCCAATTGGGAACCCTCTACCATCAGGAAGAAACCTTCCGGGTTTTGTCCCAGCAGATCGATCGCTTTCATCGAGGCACGTGCCAAGAGATCGCCTCGTTCGGCGGGAAGCGGAGTGTCTACGGTATCGGTAACGCAGAATACCTTGCCTTTTTGGATCTTCGCCAGTTCCTCCCAGCTACGGGGAGTCTGGTAACCTTTCTCCCTTAATTCCTTGAACAGATCGCGTCCGTCCGCACGGTTCTCGAATAGCTTGGAGCCACCGCCGAATACGTAATCGACGCCACAGTTCACGTAATCCGCTACGATCTCGGCCTCGGCGTCGCGATCCGTATTGTGGCAGCAGAAGTCGGCGGGCGTAGCATCCCATAGGCGACAGGTAACGGCGATGCCGCTTGACAGGCCTTTCTTATTCGCCAAGGTAGCCAAAGATTCCAAGGGTTTGCCTGCCGGGTCTACGCCTACCATATGGTAGTTCGTCTTATGGCCGGTGGCCAGTGCCGTGCCTCCGGCTCCGGAGTCGGTGATGAGGCGGTTGGCGCAATAGGTTTTCGAGAGGCCGGTGTATTGGGAGTTGTCCAGCCAGAGCTTGCCCCGGTTGGCGGTCCAAGCGGAATACATGTGCATAAGGCTCATACCGTCGCCGATCATGAGGATCACGTTCTTTATTTTCTTTCCGGTAGGGGGGACTAGTTTCTTGACCTCGTAAGGTTTCTCTAGTACATACGTTTGTTCTTTGTCTCGGCGACTTTGTGCGTTCGTTCGCTGCGGACTTCCGGGGAAGAGCAGTGTGACAGCACAAACGATTGTCAATAGTCTCATCTTCATAAGAATACTATGTTTAAATGTTTTGATAAATGTGTTATGCGGGATGAAAGCGATTCATATTCGGGGTCATAAGGTCGGAGTTATATTCACCCATTGCTCCGGGAGGTATAAGTTCTTCCGGGGGATCGGCTCCGGTCGAGTCGTGCCTGGCATGCGCCAGCTCCAGCTCAAGTGTTCGCCCTCATAATCCTCGAAATAGTACAGGCTGAAGGGATGGAAACCTTTCCGCAAGGGGATGCGACCGGAAGCGTCGATTGCCGCATGTCCACCATCGTTGTCTACCACCTTGTCATTCCCGATATATAATACGCTTCCGTCATCGGAGCGGACGCTAAACTCGTACACACCATCCCTTGAGGCGTAAATATAGCCCTTGAAGATGTATCCGAAATGATCTTGCTGGCGGGCGTCATTGATAGAAGGCTCTGACAGGGTGCCGGCTTTCACGGCTTTGGCCTTGTCGAGGTCGGCTACTTGCTGGAACTCACCTTCGTAGTAGGTGTACTCCACACCGTTCACTTCAGGACTCACCGCTGCTGCGGGGCGTAATACGGCTTTTGTCGCTTGGATCGAGTACGTACGGCTGGGTACGAATCCCTTTTTATATCCTTTGGCCTTGATAATCGTGGTCTCTTTTAAGACGAATGGCTCGCTGTATACCGGAGCGTTCTCATCCGGTTCCGATCCGTCAAGCGTGTAATGGATAACCGCCTCGGGTGTCGTGGATTTTAGTTCCGCCGTAATCTCTCCTTCAAATAAATCCAGATCATTCGCTATGTAAGGGATAGAGACGGTAGGTTGCTCCGTATAGGAATAGGGAGCGTACTCGGGAGCGGTTCCCCAACTCTTGTCCGGTGTCGCCGAGAGCGTAAAGTCCAGTGTACCTCCTTGCATCAACTGGTAGTATGTGATATAGCAATGCTTAATCTCTTTTCCATTCAGCGATACGCTCGTGATGTATTTATTCTTTTCCGGTTGGTTTGCCGTGATCGTAAGTATCTTTCCGTTTCCGAGTTTCACGGTCGCTTTGTCAAAGAGCGGCGTAGTCAGGATAAACTGGTTGCTACCCGGACAAACGGAGTAGAAACCAAGGCTGCTCAACAGGTACCAAGCGGACATCTGCCCGCAATCCTCGTTGCCGATAATCCCCTCGGGAGTCGGTTGGTACATCTCATCCAACAGGCGGCGGGTCCATTCTTGGGTTTTCCACGGCTCGCCTACGTAGCTGTACAGGTAAGCCATGTGGTGGCTAGGCTCGTTGCCATGCGCGTATTGACCGACCAATCCTGTAACGTCTACCAGATCGCCGACTACCTCGGAGGTAACCATAAATAAGCTATCCAGATCAGCGATGAATGCCTCCCGGCCTCCGAACAACTGGGTCAATCCATATACGTCATGCGGGGTAAAGAAACGATATTGCCAGGCCGTAGCCTCCGTATAGGAACGTCCGATAGCGAATGGATCGAAAGGAGTCTCCCAATTCCCATCCTGCCGTTTGCCCCGGAAGAACCGGGTACTACCGTCGAATACGTTGATAAAATTCTGGGAACGCTTGATGAAGGTCTCATAATCATCCATATGTCCTAAAGCTTTCGCCATTTGTGCGATACACCAGTCATCGTAGGCGAATTCCAATAAACAGGAAACCGATTCTTTCTTGATATTCGTCGGGATGAAGCCTTCCTTTATATAATAATCCGCTCCTTTCTTATTCTTCTCCGCTGAGATCTTCATCGCTTCGAGAGCATGTTCCGCGTCATATCCGCGAATACCTTTTAAATAAGCGTCCGCTATAATCGATGTGGAGTGATAACCGATCATCGTTCCGGTCTCGCCTGCCGATAAGGGCCATAACGGAAGCTCGCCGCTGGCGTCGTACATATCCAAGAGAGACTGTACCATATCATTCACCAAGGTAGTATCCAACAGAGTCATCATCGGATGCCAGGCCCGGAAGGTGTCCCAAGTGGAGAAGGTGGAGAATTGGCGGCGACCTGCCGGGATCGTCGCTACGCTCATGTCGTGACGGCGGTATTGTCCGTTCACGTCGCTCGCTATATTCGGGATGATCTTGCTATGGTATAGCGCCGTATAGAAATTCGTGCGCTCGGCTTCGGTGCCTCCTTCTACCGTGATAACGTCCAGTTCTTTTTCCCAATCGGAGCGTGTCGCTTGATGGATGGCATCGAAATCAAAGCCATAGGAATCCGTCTCTTGCTCAAGGTTCAGACGGGCGTTCTCCTCATTTACGATCGATACCCCGACTTTGCAGACGATGGGCTTTCCGGTAGTCGTATCGAAGGTAAGTACGGCTTGCCGTTCGGAAGGCTGTTCCATGGAAGAGAAGGGTTGCGAGAATTGCGCTACAAAGAAGACATACTGATTGTCTACCCAGCCCCGGGTACGCCGCATACCGGTAAGCTCATTCTCCCCAGTTTGCTTAACCCAGCCTTCGTATATATATTCGTTATCCAATAAATGGTCCATATCGACCACCAACGTAGCCTCTATCCCTTTTTTATAGGTATATCGGTGTATCCCGACATGCGGGGTCGTGGTAAGTTCCGCTAATACACCTGCCTCCCTGAGATTCACCGAGTAGTAACCCGGGGAAGCCTTCTCGTCCGAGTGCGAGAACGCTAGAGGTGTCTGGAGTGACGGACGGAATAGGATATCGCCAAGGTCGATACATCCCGTACCGCTTAAATGGGTATGGGAAAAACCCATTAAGGTAGAATCGCTGTAATGATAACCGGAACAAGCGTCCCAATTCCCTTTCCGGGTGTCCGGACTGAGTTGGACCGCTCCGTAAGGAGCCGTGGCCCCGGGATACGTGTGTCCGTGAAATCCCGTGCCGATAAACGGATTCACGGAATCGATGGGGGATTGTGGTGCTTGGCTACAGGCCGTGAATAAGGCTATTATCCCTGTACACAAGCAAGAAGAAAGAGTTTGAATTAATCTCATGGTGTATCTTTTGTTTACTATATTATACAATTGGCAAAGGTAAACTACCTATTTGAGATATGCGTTTTTACCCGGTAGAAAATAACACGGGCTGTTTCATTTTCTGAGACAGCCCGTAATTGAATCTTATTCGTACCTTGATCGGTTTAAAGGAATCGGTTAATATCCCTCGTTCTGCTTCAGTTGACCATTCGATTTAGTAATCTCTTCACTTGGATACGGGAATACCATCATATGTGCTTGATAGGCGTTTTTGTTGGTGTAATCTTCGTAACCAATAATCGTGAACGCGGATTCCGGATTCGCCCGGTCTTCATATCTGCGGATACGTGGATGTGCGTTCAACTCTTTATCGGCCAATGTCTTTATGTCAGCATTGGAAGAACGGTTCCAACGCTTTAAGTCGAATAGATGGTCTGTAAACTCAAAAGCCAATTCACAACGGCGTTCGTGATATAGATCCTTCATCGTGGCGGTGCCGGCAAGCGGTACCAAGTTGGAGCGTAGGCGGATACGGTTGATATCTGCGGTTGCTTTATCGGCTTGGCCTGTCATTAAATATGCCTCGGCACGGAACAATAACATTTCTGCGAAACGGATGATCGGGAAATTGACACGGACCGTAGGCCAGTCTCCGTTAGCACTCACGGCTCCTTCACCTACAGGGTCTGAGTATTTGAACGCGTCCATGTATTTATTGATCATGAAACCAGCTTCAAGGTCGGAGGTAGACCAGAACTTGCGTGTCTCGCCGAAGAACGGGAACTCTTGGTTGTATTCCAAGATTGAACGTACTAAACGGTCATTACCTTTACCATCTTTCGCCATTTCTTCGTAGATGTCGTAAGAGGGCTTCATCTGCCCCCAACCATTATATTTGCCCCAGCCTTTGTTCTCAAGGATAATACCCGGGAATTCGGTACCGCCCGGTAGTGCGCCACCGATACTCGGAATAGTCCAGAGATATTCGGCGTTCCAATAATCTTTCAAGTCAGACGAGAATAGTTCCGCAAATGTGGGAGCTAGATCTCGATTGTAGTTGTTCTCTAATTGATTGACCATCTCGATGACGTTGTTCCATTGGGTAGCATCCCAAGTAGCCCAGTAAGCATAAGTTTTCGCTTTGAACGCCACGGCAGCAGCCTGATGTGCCCGGCCCCGGTTGTCAGCGTCATAGGATTCGAAGTTTGGAAGGTAGGCGATTGCCTTGTCCATATCTTCGATGATCAGTTTATAATTGTCCATAACGGTAGCTTGCTGAGGCGGTATGGAGTTGTCGTAATCGTCGGGGAAGTCCTCGTAACGTACGAAAGGCACTCCTTGTTTATCCGTACCGTACCGATAAGCGATCAGATAATGTGCCCAACCGCGACTGAAGTAAGCTTCGCCCAAGCTGCGTTTCTCGACGGCGGTCAGCGTCGTTCCCTTTTCTTTCTTCACTAATTCTTGGATGATCCAATTCGCACGGGACATAGTAGAATACATACGGCTGAATACATCTCTTAGAGGAGATTCATCACCGGTATAGGCTAAGGTCGCCAAAGAGTTATAACCGCGCGTACGTCCCCAAACAATGTCGCATGCGGCTCCCTGTTCCCAGAATAATTCACGGCCGTAACAACCCTCTTGATGGAATCTTTCATATAATCCGTCAATGGCATCAATGGCCTGTTGATCATTCAAGAAATAGGAGGTTGTAGTTGCGTTTCCTTCCGGCTGAACGTCGAGGAAGTCGCTACAAGAACTACAAACCAATGCGGATAATGCTAATACTGTAATATATCTTTTCATTTTGATCCTTTGTTAATATGAATATCTTTTAAAACACCCGATTAGTATGTCAATTTGACTCCGATAGAGAATACGCGTGAAACCGGATACTTCAAGGCATCCCAACCGCCGGTTTCCGGGTCCATTCCTGAATAGTTCGTGATCGTGAAGAGATTCTCACCGCTAAGGTAAACCGACATCATGCTGTTGCGTTCTTGTAGGTGAGCGCATTTCCGGATAACATCACTCAAGTCATAGGATACGGTGAAGTTCTTCAAACGCAAGTAAGAAGCATTCTCCAGATACCAATCAGATGGTGTGCTAAAGTTGCTATTCGGGTCGTTTTTCGATAAGCGTGGAATATTCGATCCTGTATTCGACGGACTCCAAGCGTTCATGATCTCTTTTGAGCGGTTGAAGTTTCCTTCTACATCACTTAAGGCCATATATTTACCTACATATAAGGCTTGTGCTCCACCTACGCCTTGGAACATAGCGCTTACGGAAAGCTTCTTCCAAGTGAATCCTCCGGAGAATGAGAATGTAGTTTTAGGTGTAGCGCTACCGCAGTATTGACGGTCTTCATCATTGATAACTCCATCACCATTGGCATCGACGAATTTCAAATCGCCGGCTACAGCGTCCGGTTGGATTCGTTTTCCGTCTTTGTTTACATAAGCGGCTGCATCTGTGTCGCTTTGGAAAATACCGTCAGTCTTGATCAGGTAGAAAGAGGCCAGCGGCTCTCCTTCGGCTGTCTGATACATATAAGGAAGGTTACGATAACTTCCATCGAAATAGGCATTGTCCTTGGTGATACCTGTCCAGACACCCGGAGTTCCGTCTGCGTTCTTTACGCCAATATCAGAAACCCAGTTCTTTAAATAAGAGAAGTTTCCGGAAACGAAGTACGACCAATCTTTATTTACCTGTTGGTTCCAATTGATTTGCGCCTCGAAACCTCGGTTGCGGACTTCACCTTGATTGACTAACATGGCATCGATACCGATCGTTCCCGGCCAGTTCATCGTTTGCGACTGGATCAAGTTGAACGTGCGTTTGTCGAAATAGTCGAATGCCATGCTCAAGCGATTGTCGAACATGTTCACATCTAGACCTAAGTCCCATTGCTCGGAAGTTTCCCATGTTAAGTTGGGATTTAATGCGGTAGAGTTATAGACGAAGTTACCCCAAATCTTGTTCGATTCTACGCCGTACTGTGCCTGCTCCGACCAATAATTCTTACCTAATAAAGCTGATTTGTAATTGTAACCGATAGATCCTAGATTACCGACACGTCCCCAAGAAGCACGGATCTTCAATAAATTCAGTGTCTCGCTCTTCGGGAAGAAAGATTCATTAGAGATTTTCCATCCGGCTGTTACGGCAGGGAAGTCGCCATAGTTATTATCTTTAGGTAGACGGCCTGCGTAATCACGACGCCAAGAGGCTGTAACGAAGTAACGATCGTTGAAGGAATAAGCCAGACGGGCGATCAAGGATACGTTTGCGTCAGGACCGGTCAAATAATCGGTTGCGGAAACGGAATTCGCATAGGATAGATATTGTAAATAAGCGGATTCGTCAGATAAATCTTTTCCATTAACCTCTAATCCTCGCTTGCTGTAATGATCGGCCGTAGTGGATAGTAAGACACCCACGGTGTGCATGTCATTAAACGTATTGTCGTAAGTCAATGTGTTTTCCGTTTTCCATGCGTCTGCACGGTAAGTCGTTTCATCCAGATTATTTGTCAAGGAGGGTTTTCCCACCTCGTCACGGATCGGGCTGAAGTTCTTATATAGATTATTCTTCAGGTTGTAAGTGAAACGGCTCGTGAACTTCAAGCCGGTAACGATATTAGCTAGTTCCAGACTGGTCGTACTCCAGATGTCGCTGGTTCGGTCATAGCGGTTTTCCGCTTCCAGCAAGCGAACCGGATTGACAGCGTCTCCATGGATATCTGCGAAGTTGGAGCCATATTTGGCGATGTAATCCGGGTCTTCGGTCGTTGTTCCACCGTAAGTACCATCCAGCGGATTGTAAACCGTAGCGCTGGCAGGCATATACATCGCCGCCGCGACAACTCCCGTATAACCACTGTCGGTATCTTTTGAACGGCTTTCGTTGTTTTTCCAAACCACGTCTTCGGTGATAGTCACCCATTTATTCAATTTGAATTTACCGTTGTAACGAAGTGAAAGGTTCTTGTTAAAAGTATTGATCAATACACCTTCATCATTATCGTAAGCAAATGAAACACGGTTGGAGGCATTCTCTGAACCAACATTCAAGGCTACGTTATGGCGTTGGTAGAAAGCGGTGCGGAAGATCTCGTCCATCCAGTTGGTACGTGTGGTACCTACCCATGGGTTCTTGGTCAAGTCCCAACCGGTCGGCAATGTAAGACCTGCGTTTGCGTAAGACAGTTTTCGCATCTCGAGTTGCTCTTCCGCATTTAACGGCTCGATTACGTTGCTAGCTTTACGAACACCGAAAGTCGCGTCATAGCTCAACGAGGTCTTGCCCTCTTTCGCCTTCTTGGTGGTTACCAAGATAACACCTCCGGCTCCGGATTGCGCTCCATAGATAGCGGCGGAGGCAGCATCTTTTAAGACGACAATCGTCTCGATATCATTCATAGAAGCGATGGGTGCGCCGGGGACACCGTCAACAACCCATAATACGTTATCGCCATTCTGTGAGCCCTGTCCACGGATCACGATCGAGGGTGTAGCTGTCGGGTCTCCACCGTTCGCTTGTACGGTAACACCCGCTAACTGCCCTTGCAACATACTTTCGGTAGAGGTAACCGGACGGGCCACCAAATCCTCTGTATTATTTAACACTCCTACAGAAGCGGATAAGTCTTGTTTACGTTGTCCGGCACCGTAGCCTAATACCACTACTTCATCTAGTTTCTGAGTATCTTCATTCAGTATGATGTTGAAAGTTTTCTTTCCACTCACCGAGATACTTTGTGTCATGTAACCGATATAGCTGATCTCTAAAGTGGCGTTTTCCGGGACCTCTAATTGGAAATCACCATCCAATCCGGTGATTACGCCATTTGTAGTTCCTTTTACTACTACATTCGCTCCGATGACAGGAACGCCCATCGGATCTTTAACGATACCGGAAATCTTTTTTGTACTTTGGTGTGTAGCATTGGCCTTGGCCGATGACTCTTTACCGGAGTAGAGCATTACGATCCGGTCTTCAATCTTGTACTTGATCCCGGTACCACGGAACGCTTGGTCCAGAATAGCTTCGATCTTCTCGTTCTCTGCTTTGACCGATACGTTATTTACTCGTAATGATTCCAAAGATGTATCGTATGAGAATACGATATCCGTTTGTTTTTTCAGGGAATTAACCACTGTTTTGAGTGTGGCGTTGTTGAGTGAGAACTCAACGTCAAATCGTTGGTCGAATGCACTGGAAGTCGGAGCGGCTTGAGCTCCTGCGACCATACAGCATAAAGACATCCCTACGCATAAACGTTTGACGGAGGTAAAATCATAAAATCTTTTCTTCATACTTTTGCTGTTTTATGTAAGATTAACACACAAATTCTTTCTCGTTCAGCTTTCCTTCTTTTAATGTTAGGCTTATGACTTTTACATTAATAGGACACTAACTACATGCTTGTTTTTTAGTTGCGTTGGGAAGTAGATCCTGAACCTAGTCCATGAAGAACT
>Ga0129309_1000311_pt1 | contig 41252 bp, 42 predicted proteins | sample L1105metagenome_FD_94439 | JGI IMG/M metagenome (GOLD analysis project Ga0129309, IMG submission 94439) | Ring-tailed lemur group fecal microbial communities from Wisconsin, USA - L1105 metagenome | ecosystem: Host-associated > Mammals > Digestive system > Large intestine > Fecal | place: USA...
CTGCTGCGGGGGGCGGTGTGCGCCGCCTGCGCCCTGGCCCTGGTGCTGGGCACCATCCAATTGCGGCCCGCCGAAAAGGGCGGGGAGCAGCCGGAGGGCAGTCCGGCGGTGACGCTGGACTACGCCTTTGGCCTAACGGCCTATGCGGCGGAGACCGGGGAGACCGTCCTGCCAAACGCCAACGGCGCCCTGGCCTTGACTTCCGGGACCGGCATCGCCAGTGAGGAGACCGGCCACTACACCGGCTGCCTGTTTCAGGTGACGGGGGAGGGGATCGAGACCGTTTCCCTCTCCGTTGACCGGGGCGGCTTATACCGCAGCGAGACCCGCACAGGGCTGACCGACGGGGAAGTGCGGAGCCTGTTCCAACAGCAGGAGCGGGGCGATCTGGTTTGCGATGTCTACGGCGAGGATGAGGACGCCTCCATGAACGCCGAGGTGATGACAGCGCTGGGCGCCAGTGTCACGGAGCGCTTTGACCCGGAGGTGCGCTACGGCTTCTGGGTACCGGCGTATGAAGCGGACCCGGATGCGGATTTGCGGCAGGCGGCCTGGGCCAGCATCGACACCTTTGACGGCGCCAAGCTGACCGTGACCGTCACCTTTGCGGACGGCAGAGAGCAGAGCAAGACCTATACCCTCTCCACCGGCCGCCTGCGGGTGGAATACGGGGAAGATGGGACGCGGACCATGCTGCCCCAGCTGGCGGGGGATGAGGAATCCTTTGTCTATGGCATCTACGCTGTTTCCGAGACCGAGAGCCGCTGGCTCCGGTGGCCGGTGCGGGACAGCCGCACCGTCAGCCTCAGCAATCCCTACGGCACCGTCAACGGCAGGACCCACAGCGGCATCGACATCCCCGCCGGCCAGGGCACCGACATTCTGGCGGCGGCGGACGGCACCGTGGCGGAGGTGGGCTTTGACGGGGAGCGGGGCAACTACCTGGTGCTGGACCACGGGGACGGGCTGACCACGGCGTACGCCCAGTGCCTGCGGGTGGATGTGAAAGAGGGCGATACCGTGAAGGCCGGGGAGACGGTGGCCGCCGTGGGCTCCACCGGCATGTCCACCGGACCCCACCTCCACTTTGAGGTCCGCCAGGACGGCCAGGCCCAAAACCCCGTTGCCTATTTTGACGGCGCTATCCGGGATACCCTGACGGCGGAATGAGCGGAATGAAACCTCTCCTTTGGGAGAGGTTTCATTTTATTAAATATAAAAATAAAACTTGACTTTCATAAAATTAAAGTTTATATTAATTTTATGAAAGGGGCGTGATAGTATGACCACGATTCCCGGCTGGATGGCGGAGCTGGAGGACGAGGACCTGGCCTTCGTCAAAAAATTCCTCCTGGCCTCCGGGTCGCTGAAGGAGGTGGCGTCGGTGTACGGCGTCAGCTACCCCACGGTACGGCTGCGGCTGGACCGGCTCATTCAGAAGATCAGGCTCAGCGAGACCGTGGAGGCGGACCCCTATGTGTCGCTGGTGAAGCGCCTGGCGGTGGACGACAAGCTGGACTTCGACACGGCGAAGCTGCTCATTACAGAATACCGGAAGACAAAGGAGGAATCGTGAAATGCTGCTCGCATCCAGAACGCTGATTTTGATGCTGGTGCTGCTGGTGGGCGTGCCGGTCTTGCAGGTCTTTCTCTCCAGGCGAGAGAACCGGTGGCCGGGACTGCTGCTGCCGCTGCTGACGTTTCTCTATTCCCTGGTGATGGTGTGCAGCGTCACGGCCTACGAGGGGGGCATCCCCTGGGGACCGCTTCTGGCTTCCTTTGTGCTGGGCAACATTCCCACGGCGGTGCTGCTGGCCATCTACGCTGCCTGCCGGGAGAAATTCCGCAAGCGCAGCGAGCTGGACAAGACCCGCATCGACGACCTTTGAAGGACCAGGCTGGCGAAAAAGTATGGCAGAGCGAAGTGTATGCCTTCTCGTTGACAAAGTCCCGTTGACTTTGTCAACGATTTGAAACATTCCCCAAACGGGGAATGTTTCTTTTTTTGCAAACTACAATGAAAGGGGCCCTTGACACAGGAGGTCTATTGTTATAGACTAAAACCGACAGGTCGATAAAAATAGACCAAGGAGGACAGACCATGGAACACTATCATCTCTGCGACAGTGAGTACCGCTTCATGCAGGTGGTGTGGGCGGCGGCGCCGGTGGCCTCAGGGCGGCTGGTGGAGCTGTGCCGGGAGCAGTTGGGGTGGAAAAAGTCCACCACCTACACCGTTTTGAAAAAGCTGTGCGGCCGGGGGCTGCTGCAAAACGAAAACAGCACCGTCACCGCTCTGGCCCCCCGGGAGGCTGTGACGGCGGAGGCGGCGGGAGCATTCGTGGACAGGACCTTCGGCGGCTCCCTGCCGGGCTTTTTGACGGCGTTCATGAGCGGGCACCGGCTGTCGGAGCAGGAGGCGGAGGAGCTGAAGCGTCTCATTGACGCCCACAAGGAGGGGTGAGGATCTTGAAGCAATTTGTTTCCTTGTTGAGGGCATCTTACAGAGGATTTGTTGTGGAATTGCTTCAGTTCTGTTTGAGAAATATTAATTTTGGGAAAACGTGTTCCGGCTTTTGCGGCAGCTGCACGGATATGCCGTTCCGCCTGCCGTATATATCCGCGCGGTACGCGGCACATGGCTTTCTGACACAAAAAAGCGGGAGCTGTCTCATGGACAGCTCCCGCTTTCGGGCGCTTGCGGATAGGCTCGCGGAGGACGCCCCTGGCCGCTTGCCCGCGTTTCATACACGCGGCTTTACAAAAGCGGTGATACCGTTTTTACCAGGGAGCGCACAAGGCGCATGAGAAGGTTCGGCCGCATCATTGTTTCATCTACCTTTAAAGAAAGGCCCAGCGTCTGCGCAAAATCCTTTTCCATATCCTGAATGCAGTCACAATGATACATCCACACGCCGTTTTCGAAGTGGTGAACAAGGCTTCGGTAGTCGAGATTGATGGTTCCCATCATGGCGAATTCACCATCGACGAGATAGCTTTTGGCATGGATGAAGCCAGGCTCGTATTCGTAGAGCTCCACACCCGCCTCCAGCAGCCGGTGATAGTAGCTTTTGGTCATTTCAAAGACCAGCTTCTTGTCCGGAATGTGGGGAACGATGATCTGAACGGATACGCCGCGCAGCGCCGCGTTTTCTATGGCCTGGCACAGCTCATTGTCAATGATCAGATACGGTGTCATGATATGCACATGACGGTTGGCTTGGCTGACCAGATTTTGAATCACGATTTTTCCCACCCTGCGTTTATAGATGGGATTGGGGCCGTCGCCGAAGGGAACCATATAGCCGCCGCTGCCGTTTGCCGGCAGCTCCGGGAAATATGCTTCCGATACCGTCGGCTGTCTTCTGACATTGAGGCCGTAATCGATCCAAAAGAGCTTCGTCAATTCCTTGACCGCATCTCCCTCCAGGCGGATGCCGATGTCCTTCCAATGGCCGAAGCGCTCCACCTGATTGATATACTCATCGGCAAGATTGACGCCGCCCGTGTATCCGATTTTTCCGTCGATCACCAGGATCTTACGGTGGCTGCGGTTGTTGAATTCCCCGTCGGCGTTGCCTTTGAGCATGGAAAAGGGCGTGGCGTCAATGCCAAAGGATTTCAGCGTCTTGTAGTAGTCGCCGGGCAAAGTCCTCATGCAGCCGATATCGTCATAGACCACCTTGACTTCCACGCCCCGCGCGGCCTTTTCTTTCAGAATCTCCAGGATGGAGTTCCAGAATACTCCTTCCTCGATAATGAAGTATTCCAGGAAGATGAACTTCTCCGCGTTCCGCAGATCCTCCAGTATCCGCGGGAACATTTCGTCGCCAAGCTTGAAATAGGTCTGGCGGGTATTGGTAAACAGGTGTGCCTCCGAAATTTTACAGAGCATGTTTGCCTGATGATGGGCAACGACGCTCTCCGAACCCAGCTGTTCAAACAAAGCAAAGTCGTCTTTTTCGTATGCGTGGTGTTTCAGGTGCTTCAGCCGCCGGATGTATTTCCGCTTGAGCTTTCTGGAATAGAACAGAAAGTAGAGCATAAAGCCGGCGACCGGCACGGCCAGGACCACCAGCAGCCATGGAACCTTGTAGTCAGGATTATCATCGGACGCGATGATGCTGACTACGCAGGCGATCTCGGTGGCCTGGACCAGCAGGTAGAAATAAGGGACGTGGACGCACATTGCCACAACGATCGCGAGGATGGCGGCTATTTCCAGACCGGCCAGAAGGATTGCAAAGCAGAAGCGAAAAGGAATATAGGCCACTTCTTTTTCTATGCGCTCATTATTTTTGAAATAGTGAATGGTCCCTTTCATTTCACGGCCGGTCCTTTTTATAGATTCTGTACGTGCCAATGCGTATCGACCGATGCGCGTTATTGCGGAAGAAGCTGGTGGCCCCGCTCACACAGGCGGTAAGCCTCCTCCAGCTTTTCCTCGATCAGCGGCTCGATCTGCGCGGCCTTCCGCCGCAGACAGCTCCGGTAGAGAAAAAAAGGCGCGATCCATCCGGCGAAGGCGGGAATGGCAAAGAGAACGCAGGCTATCACGTGGGGCGGCTGGGCCGCGACCGCAAAAACGGAAAGCGCCATAAAGACCGTGCCGATCAGACCTACCGTGAGGGCCAGCATCAAAGGGGTGCTGGCCTTGGCCCGCTCCAGGGCCTCGATCTCCTGGGCGCAGGCGTCAAAATTACGCTGGAGCCGGGTCAGCTCCGCCTTGTTGATGATGCGGCGGTCCCGCTTCAGCGTCACCGTGACCATGCCGCTTTGCTCGCGCTGCGGCGTGTTTTTGTCCATCTCCCAGCCGAAGTTCTCATAGCCGTCCAGATACAGGGAAAACTTGCCGCTGGGTACAGTCAGTTCCTTATATTCATAGCCTACAAAATCACGAGGGCTTTTTGTGATTTCACTCATTGTCGCTCTTTCCTTCCGCCGGCAGACGCACGGTAAATGTGGAGCCTTTCCCCACCTTGCTGGTGACGGTAATGGTCCCGCCGGAAATCTGCAAAATCCGCAGGGCCAGCGCCAGTCCCAGCCCGTTTCCGGGCGTGGAGTGGGAGGTATCTCCCTGATAAAACTTTTCAAAAATATGGGACATGGTCTCCTCTGACATACCGCAGCCCGTGTCGGAGACCGTGACGATGACAGCGTCCTGCTCCGAGGTCTGGCGCAGGCAGACCGTTCCGCCCTCCGGCGTGAATTTCACCGCGTTGGACAGCAGATTGTTCCAGACGATCTCCATCATCTCCCTATCGGCGCTGATGACGGCCCGGTCCTCTGTCTCGAATTCCAACGCAATGTTTTGCTTCTCCCAGGCGTCTTCAAACAGCAGGGCGCACTCGCTGAGCTGGGCGCACAGGTCATAGGGCTTTACCACCGGCTGGATGATCTGATTTTCGATCTTGTTCAGCTTCAGAATATTCATGACCAAATCCGACAGGCGTTTGACGTTGCCCAGAATGCTGTCCAGATACTCAGTTCGCTCCGCTTCCGACAAGCTGCCGCTTTTCAGCAGCTGGGCATAGTTGGAGATCACCGCCAGCGGCGTCTTGATCTCATGGGAGACGTTGGAGATGAAATCCGTCTTCATGGTCTCAATGCTGCCCAGCTCCGCCACCATCTTGTTGAAATCCAGGATCATCATGTCCAGGTAGTCCAGCTTGTCCGCCGTGTGGATGGTGGGCACATACACGGAAAAATCGCCCCGGGCAACTTTTTCGGTGGCCTTAGCCAGCTCCTGTACCGGTTCATCATAGGTCTTGACGACCTGCCAGCGGGTATAGGCAGCCAGACAAAAGGCCACAAAGGCCCAATAGAGCATGGGAATGAGTGTTTGGACAAGCTTGCTCAATTCCAACTTGTTGACCAAAACGATCAGACCGGTATGAACACCGGACATGACGAGAAGAATGCCCAAAAAGATGAAAAAGAGAGAGACCGGAAGCCGGGTGCTCCTGACAGAAGGCTCTTTTGTCATTTCACCACCGCCTTATAGCCCAATCCACGGACGGTCTTGATCTCAAAGCCATCGCAGATGGAACACTTGTCCCGCAGCTTGGTGATGTACACATCCACCGCCCGCAGGCTGGTTTCGCTCTCCACGCCCCAGAACTCATCCATCAGCTGGGAGCGGGAGAAGGTGTGGTTGGGGTAGGACAGCAGCTTATAGAGAATGAATAAAATCTTAGTGGCGTATTTCAGCGCAAGCGGTACCACTGCCGCAACTGCAAAAGGGCTTGCACAGGCATCCGGAGCTGATCTTTATGAAATTCGCCCGGAAGTGCCATATACGAATGCGGATCTGGACTGGACAAATCAGAAATCCCGCAGTTCTATGGAGATGAAAGATAAAGAGTTCCGCCCTGCTTTGGCCGATAAGGATGCGGAGATTGACGCCTACGAGACAATTTTCCTCGGCTTTCCGATTTGGTGGTATGTAGCGCCAACCATTATCAATACTTTCCTGGAAAGCTATGATTTCAGCGGAAAGAAAATCGTTCTGTTTGCAACCTCCGGCGGAAGCGGGTTCGGAAATACTTTACGAGAGCTGAGCAAAAGCGTAAAAGGGACTGCGGCCATGACTGAGGGGAGGATTTTAAACGGGAGATATTCTACAGATGATTTGAAAGCATGGGTAAACAATATTTTGTAAGCGCATCTTTTGAAAGAAAATAGATAAATCTTGATTATGTATAGCTTCCGTTTTCCCGCCAGCGGCGCTCCTTAGAGATCAGCCCTTCACGGCACAGGTCATCCAGCGCCCGCTTGACGGTGGAGCGGGACAGGCCCAAGTCTGAAGCAATGGTTTTGATTCCGGGCCAGCACTGCCCCTGGCTGTCGGCATGATCCTTGAGGTACATATAAACTGTCCTCGCCCGGTGGTTCAGATCCGAACGATAAATATTTTGAAAATAAGGCATAGGCACCTCCTGTCATGGCCGGAGCCCAGCGGAGTCATCAGAGGAATAGCCATGATATGGCCGCTTGCCCCGTACCTGTGCCATGCCGCCGGGTGGAGTGTTTTGTGTACTTTGGGCTTCTTCCGCAATCTGGGCGTGGTGGCGCTGGAGGATAGCACGCTCCAATTCCCGCTTGCTGGCATAGGCCACTTTTCGGGCGGACTTCTCTGGGATCGTGTACGGATCGCCAAAGGTGATGCCCCACTCCAGAAACAGCCGCAGCCGGGTCTGCATGGGATGGGTTCCTGTCTTCATGACTACGAAATGTCCCTTGGGAATGGATTTCAGCTCGTCAGCGGTCATAAGGGGGCGCTCGATCATCTGGAGGGACTGGCTGGGATCATTCTTGCCCTTGCTGATGGAACCGGACATGACGGTGCGGCTGCCCAGGGTCTTGGACAGCACCTCAGCGGTCTGGCTGTTGGGGGCGAATCCGCCGAAGATCGTATCCTGCACGTTGTCCTGGATGATCTCAGCGCCCTCCTTGCCGTAGTTCTTTTCAAGCTGCGCCAAGGATTGGATGATGGGCACCAGGGTCAACCGGCGTGAGCGTCCGGCACTGAATAAAGGCAGGATATCAAAGGCGGGCATGGTACCCAGTTCGTCACAGAACAGCACCACACGGTTCTTCAGCTTGCCGCCGTTTTCATCGGCCACGGCGAACAGCTCACGGGAGAGGGTCTGGATCATCAGGCCGGCCATGAAGTTCTTGCTGGGGTCTTCTTCGGGGAGGACCAGGAAGATGGCGGACTTCTCTGAGGCAAATGTTTCCGCGTCAATGGCGCTGTCAAAGCACAGCACCTGCTCCAACTCGGAGTCCAGAAAGGCGTTAAGGCGGGAGAGGACGGTGGACATGACGGAGGCCATGGCCTGATCCGCGCTGTTGAGGGCGGCGCCGGCGAACCACCGGGCCTTGTGGGTATCAGGCAGTTTGTCCATGAGAACCTGGAAGCCGTTTTTGCCCTTGGCGGTCTTGCTGGGGGCCAGCAGATCCTGCACCAACTTGAACACGCTGACAATGTGCCGGCGCTCCTGCCTGCCTTCGTCTATGGGCGGCAGATACTCGGCCAGCAGGAGGATGACGGCGGTGAGCAGGCCCTCAGCGGCGTCATAGAAAAAAGCGTTTTGTCCATAGTTGGATGCGTCCCCCTCCGGATTGACGATGGTCTTGGCAAGGATCTTGGCGTACTTCTCCGCCTTGGCTCTGGCGGCAAGGTTCTTTTCCTCCTCGCGGCAGACGTCCATGTAGTGGTTGATGAGGGTCAGCAGGTTATAGCCGTCCGAGCGGGTGGGATTGCGCAGGTCAATGACAGCCACCTTGTAGCCGTAGTATTTGGAGGCCACGGAGCCATAGTTCCGGGCGAGATCCCCCTTGGTGTCCAGCGCCAGAAAGCTCATTCCGCTGGCGCAGGCGTACTCCATGTTCGGATAAAGGAAGAAGGCTGTCTTGCCAACGCCGGACGCACCGATCATCAAGCAGTGGATATCGTCGGTGTCTACAAGGGCACGGATCGGGTTCCGATCTTTTTCCTTTGGGTGAGTCCCCGGCCTGACCGGGAGTTTCAGCTTGCCGGGCTTTTTCAAGGGCTTGCCGCCCATACATCCCAACACCAGCCCTTGCGCTTTGGGAAGGTTTTTTCCTCTGCGCCACTCCGCTGGCCGGAAAGGAATGAGCTGGTAGGTCTGCTGGATCTCTTTTTTGGTGGCCCACCGCGCAGTGCCGTGCTGACCGTCGCCCACGGTTTTGGATTTGATATTGTTCAGAGAACCCTGCCCCGAGAAGTGGGTGGCGGCGGCGATGAGCAGGAGCATTCCACCTGCCAGCAGGATCAGAAGAATTGTCTGTGGCGGCATCATTTCACTCCCATTTCCTGTTGCATAGAGTGTTCCTGTTTCGACTGCTGCTTCAGTTCCTCCGCTTCATATTTGATTGGGATCTTGGCAAAGGAGGCAGCCAGCTCCAGCCAGCTATCAGCAAGCCGTTGCTTTTCCTCCTGAGAGCGAACGCCCACGGCGTTACTTTGGGCGAGAACGTCCTGTATCTGCACGGCGATCTCTTTGGAGCGGTTTTTCAGATTACCCCGGTTCTGATGGGGGTGGATATGTCTGCACAGCGCGTCTGACAATTCAGGAACCGAGACAGGCTGTCCCATCTGTCGCAATTCCCGTCCATAGGCGGTCAGCGCCAGGGCGGACGCCCGTTCCGCGCAGTCCATCGCTTTGTCAAACCTGCCCCAGTGAAGATGGCGTCGGTATAACTGGAGCAGGGCGTTCAGGTCGTTTTCCAGGCGGTCCAGCTTCACGGTTTCGCTGATAGCTCCGATCCGTCCGCAGATCTCCGGCGCGACGATGCGCTGCGGATGTTCTTCGGCCGGCTGCGCGTCAAGTCCGTATTGTGCTTTCACGTCCTCGTTCCAATCCTTGCGTTCAGGCTGCAAGATGGAAACACCAGGGCAGCTATGTTCTTTCAGGATTTCCGCCAGCTTACCGCTGGCCTCGATGCCCGCCTCGTCATGATCCAGGCAGAGACCGACATTTCGGATATATGGATTCTGTTCCAGCATCCACAGGAGCGCCTGTTCGCCCACACCGCAGAGAGCCACATAACTGTGCTGCTGCCAGCCCTCGGGGTACAGCGTGAGGAATGACAGCAGGTCGATGGGAGCCTCAAATACATAGAGCCGGTCACTGGTTCCATTCCAATGGAAACTGTACCGGGGATCGCTGCCCTCCACATTGATGCGGAAGGTCTTGCCCATGTCACTGGTGCTGCGTTTGTGGGCATGACGGGCAACGCCGTGCTCATCCTTTCCGATGAACACGGCGTTGTGATAGTTGGCGTCCTCGTAGATCAAGCCCGCCCGGACAAAGGCGGTCAGCACCTCGCGGTCAATGTGCCGCTTTTTCAGCAGATAGGCGTAAAGGCGGCGCATCTCTTTGCCGGCAGGCGGCAAAACAAACTCTTTGGGAGGTTCCTCTTTTTTCTTTTGAGCGGGTTCATAGACCTGTCCCTGCTCACCATCCAGCAGCCGGGTGACCGCCTCCGGATAGCTGAGTCCGAAATAGTTCTGTATGAAAGAGATCGGGCCTCCACCTTCCTTGGCGGCGTGATCATACCATTCGCTGCCGCGGACTGTGATGCTGTGGTCACTGGTCATTCGATACTCCGGGCCGGAGCGTGTGAGCTTCTCTCCCTGGCGGCGGAGAAACTCCACAAGATCGACGGAGCTGGCCCGGAGTTTCTGCTCCTCGGTAAAATGGATGTATGGCATTTATTTTCCTCCTGAAAATAGAAAAAGCCGTGAACCATTCGCATGGTTCACGGCACGGATGTGTTCAGTTTTCCCGCTTATAATGCGGCTGAGGAATATATTTTTCAGTCTGGTACTTCTTATACTTTTCGCTCCGTGTATCCGCACTGTCATCTTCCTCCAGCGATGCTTCATCGTAGAGGATTGGCTCATCGCAAACCGCATCCAACAGTATCCGCTCCAAATGCTCATACTCTGAAAATTGATCCAGAGAGGCCATCACGAAGGAGTCCCGCACATATCCGGCACTGGCAGCCAGAAGTTCCTGATCCATATAAAAGCCATACTGCTCTACAAAGAAAGTCAGCATCATAACCACTGTCCGGGTGTTGCCCTCGCGGAAGGGATGGACTTGCCAGAGCTTTGGAAAGCATCTGCATAGTACATGAACAAATTCTTTTCTGGATAACTGCTCCCATGGATGAGAGCGGATCTCTTGGAAGGCGTTACTTAGGTCACGGGGAATATCCTCGTCATTACTGTACCAGACGCTCCGACCGGCCAGCAGCTTTTCCCGCTTCTCAATGTTGATGACACGGTACTGCCCGGCCCATTCATAGACATCCCCAAAAAGAAAGCGGTGAATCTCACACAGGCCGCTGGGAGAAAAATCATGAAACCCCTGCTCATAGAGCAGCATCATATTGGCACGGGACTGCTCCGCTTCAATGAGATCCAGCGTCTTCTCATCCCGTATATCCAGCTTGTTTTTCAGGACGGGGACATCGTCATATAAATATAGGTCAGACACGGTTTTGCACCTGCCCGGCCATTTTCTTATGAGACGCCAGCAGAGCGGCTTTCATCTGTTCGCCGGTCAATTCGCCCTTTGCCCAAAGTCGGGAAAGCATGCGGGCATAATCCGATACGGGGACGCCCTCAATGGCGTTGATTGCGTCCGCGGTCTTGACTGCCGCGACTCTCCGGCTGATCTGTTTGGCTGTCATAGAATCACTCCTTGTTTTTCAGTATACCATGCTGGTCCCCAAAAATAAAGCACTATTGCATTGTGATCCCCGCATTCTCATGGTCGTCGGCCTTATGGCCCATGGCGATTTTCTTTTCCTGGATTCTTCGGCGGAGCTTTCGGTCTGTGATGGCGATCCCTCTGATGGGCGCCCTTTGCGTCCGATCCTGAAACACCCTGCCCAGATGGTGCAGGAGCTGCGTGGCACAGGTGAAAGCAGACGGGCCGCGAAAGTCGTTTCTGTGGTCAAGGAAGTATTGGGCGTGCTCGTTGCCCTGGGCGGCGGACAGCGTGAACCAGTGCATGGCGGCGTCGCAGTCCTGCGGGATCTCTTTGCCCAAAAGATAGAGCTTGCCCAGCGCATATTGAGCATACTGATTCCCTTGCTCCGCCGACAGGGTGAGCTGTCGGATCGCTTCCGCCACATCCTTGGGCGCTTCCTCCCCTTGGAGCAGAAGTTTTCCAAGCCGGTATTGTGCGAACTCATTTCCCCGCGACGCGGACTGCCGCAGAAGATCCAACGCCTTGGGCACATCTTTTGGAATATCTTCTCCAGCCAGGTAGACTGCCGCCAGCGTGTACTGGGCGATGGAACTGCCACGGTCAGCGGCGGCAGTCAGCCAGCGGACAGCGGCGGCAGCGTCTTTTGGGACGCCATCGCCGCGGAGCAGGAGCTTGCCCAGCGCATACTGGGTGTGGTCATGTCCGGCTTCCGCCACTTTGGTCAGCCACTCCAGCGCGGTATTGACCTGCTCCGGCCCGGAGGCGGAATCGGCAAGAATGATCTTTGCCAACTGGTACTGGGCGTTGGGATTGCCCACCGCAGCGGATTTCTCAAACCACCTGCGGGACGCCGCCTCGTTCTTCGCTGCTCCAATCCCGTGGAGGAGCATCCAGCCAATGCGGTACTCCACATATTGGTTCGGCTTTGCGGCCTCCACAGTGAGGAATGCATCCTGTCCCACATATTGGCTGTTGGGGCCTTTTCGGTCGCTGCTGGTCAGCGCCCCTACGGTTTTTTGGTAGACCAGGTCAGTGGCGTCCTTATGCTGGCGTGCGCTCTCTGTAGAGGCAACATCATCATCTTTAAATATGTCCACACGTTGACGGCTGAACACCGCGTGATGGTCTGTGGCGGTCAGAGTATAGGAGATATCCTCCTGATAGCCGATCCCATTACCGCCGTTTTGGGGTTGGCGGTCAATGACGTTGCCGGTGATACAATAGCAGGGATTTTCCGCCACAATAGGTAGATTGTTGCCGCCAGTCCCGGCACGGGCGGATAATGTGGGCGATACCGGATGTGGGCCGGTATAGCGGGCGTCGATCCCGTGGTTTTCAAAGACCAATGGAGTGTTTCCGCCTCCCGCTCCAAAAGCAGAGGTGACTGTTTGAGCCACAGACCTTGCAATTTTATAGCGGCTATCTTGTCCATGGATATCGATTACAATTGATTGATGCCCATGTTCCTGGGCTCGCAGGGTACCGGTCATGTCCTCGGTACACCCCATAAAACTTCCACCTTGGTCATTGAGGCAAAGAATGGACGGAACCATATTGGTGCCGCTTTCGGCAGCTTTCAGCGTGGGGGCGATCTCCTCCTGATACCCAATCCCTCCAGCGGTGGGTGCGGCTCCGGCACAGAAACCGGCTGCAAATAATAGACCTGCGGGATTTCGTCCTCCGCCGCCATCCGCTCCCGCCAGAGTCGGTGCTTTCCCCTCTGGAGTAAATATACGGGCCTGCTGGGTATCCCATGGGTTAAGAGCACCCTCGGCAATAAAGGTCTGCTGTTTCATTCCCGGTTGTGCGCCCAGCGCACCAGCCACATCGTGCAGATCACGAACTTCATCCCGCTGATTGGCGGCAAAGACCATAGGGGTTTCGGCTATTTGCGTGCAGCCGTCACAGCCATCGGACTCCGCTGTATCACAGTGTGGTGCTTCACGCCAGGGGATCAGTCCCGCCTGCACCATCAGCGCCCATTCGAGCTGAGGCGGCAGTTCTTTTTCCCGCTCCTTCGCCCGCCGAAGAATGCCCAAACAGGCTGTCCTGCTCAGATAATATCGGTGGTGCGGAGCAGGCTCCAGAATTTCGGATAAGGCGGACTTGAGCGGATCACGTGGAGCCACACCGGTGTTGAACGGCAAACCATTTTCACGCCACGGGGAAAGCACCTCCCAATAGTGGCAGCCAAACAGATTCACATGGCCTTTTGAAAGATCCAGGTGAAAATATGGAATGGAAATCAGTGTGGATATGGGCTTGGGCGGCGCTTTCCGCTTCGCCGTTTTGACGGATATTTCGTCGGATGCCTCCAGCACAAACAGCATGAGCTGGCCGTCTATCTCGCAGGTTTGCATTTCCACGCCTCCTTTTTCCAAAGGCTTCCCTGATCACTCAAAATGTCAAACAGGAGCAGGGGAGCAAGCAGGCCGGCGAAATCCGCCACAAGGAAAATGCGCTTCCTCCGCTGCGCCACGCCCCAGTATTGAGCGTCCATGCAGCGCCATGCCAAAGAAAAACTGTGTTCCATTACAATATCCCCTGCGTCCGGCCACGAATAGGGGTAGGGCCGGGGAACCACTGCGCTGAGATCATGTATCCGGATGATCTCCTCCAGCACGATACGAAAGTCCTCGCCCTTGGGGGTTCCGCTGCTGAAAGCGCCAGGCACATTCTCCCAGCACAGCCAGCGGGGACGAATATCAGCTCCGGTGCGGCCCCGTTCTCTCTCTGCCGTCCGCATTTCTTTTACGATTCGAACCTGCTCCATAAAAAGGCCGGAGCGTGCGCCGGACAAACCGGCACGCGTCCCAGCCACGCTCAGATCCTGACACGGGCTGCCCCCGCAGATGATATCCACAGGAAACAATGAGCTGCCGCTCAGTTTTGTGATGTCGCCTGCATGGGCCATGCTGGGAAACCTCTGCTCGGTAACCTCCATGGGAAACGGTTCGATCTCACTGGCCCACACCGTCCTGATGCCATACCGCTCCGCCGCGAGGGGGAATCCGCCAATTCCATCGAAGAGGCTCCCCATCGTTATCGCAGGCGGGGGTCCCATCATAAGGCCGCTCATTTTGTCACCGCCTGCACGATAGTCCGCGTTGTGTTAACAGCGGCCTGAGCGGTGTAGACCGCGCTCATAATGTTGGCGCGTGTGGTGGTGTCCAAACCAAAGGTGCCGGCGATCCTGGGTACCTCTCCCGCGGAGAGCATGAGGCCCAGCCCCAGCAGCGCGTGTTCTTTGAACACCATAAGCCCTGCCACCAAAATGGTGGATTGGAGAAAGGCGGTCAGGCACAGGCCGATGACCTGCTTCATCCACTGGACGAAACCGTCCACATAGCCGCGGGGGATGCTGAACATATACAGCGATCCCACAGCGATTTGGATGAGCAGGATGCCTCCCCGTTTGAGATTGGCAAAGAAGACCTTGATCACGGCGTAGGCCATGAGGATGATGCAAAACAGCATCATGATGGGGCTGCTGATGGAGAGAAAGCCAAAGTAGTTCATATTAACGAAGTTTTTCACGCTCTCCACGCTGTTTAGATCCGCTATGATATTTTGACCTATCGTCCCAATGCTGGTTCCATAGCCGGTGATCCCGGCGCTCAGTGTGCCTTGCAGAGAAACGGAGAGGGAATAGAGCCGGACAGGTACTATGGTGAACAGGCTGACCGCGAGAAAGCCCTTGATGGCATTGAGGGCAGTGTGCTGGAGGTTTCCGCGCCCAGTTGAGTATTCAATGCCGAATTCAAAAGCGCACACTACAAGGCTGACGCCGTACAGCGCCCAGCCAAGCTGAGAGAAAAACAGCACGACGGCCTGTACCCATTCCAGTTCAAACAATTCCACGCCCATGTTTCCCATCTCTGCAAAGAAATTACCAAGAAGTCCAACCACCTGTCCGTAGAACCAATCGATCAGGTTATCCATGACAGTGGCAGCTACAAAATCCCAAATAAATATGATGATTCACCTCGTTTCGGGAGGCCGCACCAATCATGGGAAAGAGCCGCATGGCTGGTGCGGCCCGAACTGATTTAGTACATTGTCTGCTGCCACTGTTGGGCGGCAGTCTGCTCCTGCTCCTGGAACACCGCCAGGTATTCTCCCACCGCGTCGGAGAGCTTCTGATAGTCCTGGCTTTTGGGATGGTAGGCATACCATTCGGTTTTTCCGTTGTAAGTCCAGGCGTAGGGACCGGTTTGCTGAATATAGGGGTTATTGATCTGGCCTTTGCCCCATACGTCCGCGAAACGGAGCCGCAGCGTGTCCACCTGGCCGTCATGCCGGTTCAGGATGGTCATCTGGAGCGCCTCATAACGATCCGCTGTTCCGCAGGTGGTAAACTGGAGCTTTGCCCGGTTCATTTCGTTCAGCCGTACATAACAGGCCCTGCCTACGCAGACTGCATCAGGATATTGAGAACCTACAATTTTTCGGAGCTCTTGTTCAAAAAAGTTCATGGTGCTGCCTCAGATTCCGATAATGTCCCAGATATAGAGCGGGGCAGTGAGGGTGAAGACCAGGCAGGCAAACAGGATCGCCGGGCCGGTCCACTCAAACTGGCCATGCTTGCGATAATCAAAATACGCCATACCGAGCTTGGCAAAGAATGCGATGGCGAGGATCATGTCCAGCGCCGGGAATACCACATTGTCGACCACAGTCTTGATTTGAGCCGCAGCGTCATCCCAGGTACTCTCCACCGCAGAGGCAACATCGCCCGCGGCAAAGGCCGGAACGCAGCAGATCAGCGTCAGTGCGAGTACAAGGATAATCGTGCGAACGATGTACTTGTGCTTCATTTTAAATACCTCCAGTTCTAAATAGATCGAGGGCCGCCCCATTGGGACGGCCCTCCTGATGGGATGGTGATGTGAAATTAATACCCAGTACGGGGCAAGGGCTTGGAAGGCTTGTAGACCGTGGTTACCCAACGGGTAGTTGCCATGATCCACTGTTCGTTGTAAACGCCGCCCACGTCCGCCTGGTTGACAAACTGAGTCCCGCCTGTGAGCGTGGAGAGGACATTACAGTACACTCTCGGCGCCTCCACCTGACGGAAGTTGGCGGGAACAACGCCAAACACGACCATGAATTCCGTAACACACTCGTTGGAGGCCAGTCCCAGCGCAGCGGGAGAGGCATCCAGTACGTAGTTCTGCTGAGTGCTCAGGTTGTCGTACATGGTGCGGTAGGTGCTGTTCAGGTTGGTCTTATAGACAACCTTATAGCTGCCCTGCACATTGTAGGTGCCGGTGACGATCTTATCCAGCCGCACCGCCTGGGTAGGCAGGGTGTCCCGCCAGTAGAAGGAGGTCAGACTGGTGGTGGAATTGTTGCCGATCTCCGAGAAATCATAGCGGATGCTCTGGCCGGGCATGACCTCGGTATAGCCCACCTTTTTAATGCTGACGTTAGTGTAGAGGGACTTGTTGGTCATAGCTGCCTTGACGATCTGGCCGGCAAATTCGATCTCCACTTCGATGGGCGTCTTATCCAAACCATAGAAGTCAGCGGCCTTGGATTCCACAATTTTATATCGGCCCAACGGCAGCGGTTTGGAAACCGCGACGCCGTTTTTGTCTGTCTTGACCGTATCCACCAGGTTGCCGGTCTTATAGTTGTAGATTTCGAACTCCGTATTGGGGATGGGGGTACCGGCAGGCCAGCCGTTCACGGAGTTATAGTCCTCCGAAGTCTTGGTGATCTGGATCTGGCCGGTGACAGCGGTGTTCTCCCAAGTGATCTCGGTCGTGGTCCCCGCGGTCACATAGACGGTCTTGAGCTGCTCATCCACGATGTAGCCGTCATTTTCCAGTTCTCGCAGATAGTAGCGGCCGGAGCTGGGCAGGTCGTCGATGTAGACGTAGCCCCGGTCGTCCGAGGTATACTGCCCAATAGGATTCTTATTGGCGTCATAGAGCAGGAAGGTCACGCCGTAGATGCCCTCACGGGTGCTGGCGTCAATCTTGTGGATCAGGATGCCGCTGAACGCCTTGTTGGTGACGGTCAGGGATACCGTCTTGCCGTTCTCTACTTCAAAGTAGATTGGGGTGCTGTCTACCTTGAAACCCTCTCCGGCTTCAATTTCAACGGCATAATAAGCCCCATCCTCCAGAGAAAGGAACACGCGGCCATTCTTATCGGTGGTAATTGTGTCGATCAGTTCATCATCGATCTTGCGGATCTCAAAGGTGGTATTGGGAATGCGCTCCGTTTTATCCGACTCATTGACTTTAATAATCTCTACACCGCCGATGGGATTGTTATAAAATGTGAGCGTCTGGGTGTCTGCGGGGTTGACCACCACGGTCTGGGACTGATAAGCCGGATCAATGGTATAGCCGTCGATGGTCTTGGTTTCCTTCACCACGATGGTTCCTGTGACGCCGGAGATACGGATCTCGCCGTTGGCGTCCGTGGTGTAGAGGCCCTTGCTGGACAGATGGCCGTTGGCGTCATCCACATAACCGCCCTCGGCGTATGTCAATTCAAATTCCACCCCGGCCAGCGGTTCTTTTGTCACGGAATCCAGCTTACGGATGACGATAGTGCCTTGCGGACTGTTGTAGAAGCGAAGCGTCTGTGCTTCGCCCGCTTTAATAAGAATCGACTTGGGGGTAGTGTCAAGGACATAGCCCTCCAGTGTTTTGACTTCCCGTGCCGTGATGGTAGTGCCGGGTTCCAGATCAGTGATCACGATACGGCCATTTTCGTCTGTGATATATTCGCCGTTGCTCTGACCGACCACCGCACCGGAGCTGTCTGTCACAAGGAAGGTAACGCCCTTCAGCGGGGTCGTGGTGCCCTCGATGTACTTCTCAATGACAAGAGTAGTGCTGGGGGTGTTGGTGAAGTGGAGCGTCTGCGTATCGTTGGGGTTCACCACCACCGTCTGCGTCCGAGTGGCCTCGTCGATGGTATAGCCGGGGATAGTGGCCGTTTCCGTCACCACCAGGGTCCCCACCACGCCGTTAATGGTGATTTTGCCGTCCTTATCGGTAAAATACAGGCCGTTGCTGCTGATGTGCCCGCTGGCATCGGGGACGTATTCGCCAGTGCTGGTGGTGACACGGAAGGTCACACCCTCCAGCGGCTCTCCGGTGAGAGAGTCCCGCTTGTCGATATCCTTATATTCACTTCCTGCCTTATAGCGGGGCATAGCCATGAGAAGTATAAACGCCATGCTCGGCCATGCGGAATTTCCTGCCCAACATCTCAAAGTCCAGCATTTCAAAAAGGGAATCCGGGACTGTTTCTGTTGCCGGAATAAACCCATTTGCAGCATAGAAATATCCAAGCTGAGAATCGTCCCTCGCCTCGCCAATCACGTGGCAGCAATCTGTGCTGTAGGCGAGATCAATGAGGCGCGGCACAAGGATATCGCCCTCTTTTTTATTGATGTCTATCTGCAGCAGCCCTTCAAAAGCGGTGCCGTGCCAGTCATCCAATTCAGTCAGCTTGGCAGACAGGGCGTTCAGCTCATAGATGCTGCATTCTCCATCCAGAAACGGAGCCAGATACTTGAAGCCGTAAAATTCACAGATTCTCCAGCGCGGCGTATCGCCGGGGGACATTCTGAGTTTCTCCAGCGCGTCCAGCATCTGATATGGCGTTGCCGGCAGGTCAAGCTCGCAGTGCAGGCCGTCTTTGCCCGCCAGTTTTGCGGTAAATACTCTATTCAAGGGTCATCCCTCCCATCTGCGGCAGTTCCTGCTCATAGGCTTTGGGAGCGGAACCGGGCACATCCCAGCCGAACATGGAGCCACAGAGCATCGCTTCCTCCTGCGCTTTGGTGACACCCCGCCTCTGGTTGTTGTAGTCCGCGATTTTTCGGTTTTCCTCTGGGTTTCCGGTTTCCCAATCGCTTGGATAATAGCCGCTCTCGCCCCGCTTGATGCAGATGAGCTTGCCCTCGCCGGGAAGAATGGACCAGCACAGCTCCGGCAGCCCCTCGGCCAGCTTCGGTGCAAAGCATTCCCCCTCAGTTTGGATGCTCCAGTTATCCCAGTTCCAAAGGTGGACATACATCTCACCGTCATCCACTTCGATCTCACGCTGCTCAAAGCCCTCACCCCAGCCATCCGAGGCTTGGCCACCGACGTACTCTTTCAGGGTATTCAATTCCTCCGGAGAGAGCGTGCCAACCACCTGGCATTCCGCTACACCCCAAAGCCGGCCATTGCGTTTCTCAGCAGTGAACACCACCGATTTCACTTTGTCGTTGACGCTGTCATTTTCGCCGTACCAGTGCATGATGCCGCGCTCGGTTTCCTCCGGCATGCGGTTTTTGATCAATGCCGCCATGATCATATCCTCTTGGGCAAGCAGATCCCGGCCATTCAACTGACAACTGTCATTCTCCAAATTTCCATAGTCATCATAGCCATAGAAATCCGCTGTCAGGGGCATATACAGCTTCATGGTGGTCGGTTCTGGCGGAAGAACGGTAAAGCTGTCCACGCCGACGATCAGCGCCAGCGACCTGCCATTGTCCCACTTCATGTGGAATTGTCCGGCGTCGTCAATGTGGTCCAGTGTCCCCATGGTGCCGGGTTCCACGGGCGCGTAGGGGTCTTTCATCTCTCTGAGCTTGATGCGGCTTCCCGCGGGATATTGCTCCCGCAGGAACTCCAGCCACTCTTTCGGCGGTGTGTTCATAGTGACATTCCTCCTCCCATTGTCATCCCGTCACGGGGTGTATTTTCATAATTCTCCAAAGGGCGGGGATTTTCATCGCCGTAGAGGTCATACAGGATATCGTCCACCGCTTTGCGGACAGCAGGGTCATCGGTCAGCGTCTCATAGCGGAAACCGGACGTATGACGGTATGGAAGTTCCTCTCGGACGCATCGGAGGTATTCGTCTGCATCCGTATACTCCAGCCGTTCCCCGTTGGCAAAAGATACTCTGCCGACCAATGGTTTTTCTCCTTGTGCCTGATTTTGCCGCTGGACATTCAAATCAAAGGCGGTCAGGTATGCCTGATAGTCACCGGGCACAGGATTGCACCGCAGGCAGTACCGGTAGTTCTCGGTTTCCACGATGTACCCGTAGTTCTGTACCCAACCTCCGCTGATTTCACCGCCGTGCCCCCGACAGTAGCCGGTCATGGCGGAGAAGTTTTTTAGGACGCCTTCCCGCATTTCTTCCACGACCTCCTGCAGCTCCGCTTTGAACTCCGGGGAGTTCAGTTCCTGCGGCCCTCTGGGGTGCCAGGTGTGCCAGAACTCTGTGCCGCTGCGCCCGAAGTCGATCCGGACATGGCCGATTGCGCCAAGTTCCTCATCCTGTTCAGGCGGCAGGGCATAGAAAAGCCCCGCTTCCTCGGGGAAAGCGGGGCGAATGATGTATTTTCCTGTCATTGCGTTTCCACTCATGATCCACAACTCCCTCCATTTTTCGTAACGGGAACAATACCACACCATTTCCCAGAAGTCCATAGATTAAATTTGCGGTTCATTCAAAAAGGCGCCCGGCGTTTCATCAGGGCCCTCGTCCAACGCGCCCATCTTCTCCCAGTAGTCCTCCACTTCCTCTATCGTGGGGCAGAAGAACGTCTGCACTTCCGCCTGCCCCGTCTGAATGGGTACCAGCGTCCGCTTAATCTCTGCCAGCAGATTCTGATCCGGGCATTTGTCGATGAAATACCCGATGGTACTCAAAATCGGCCAATCCATCACATCTGTCAGGATGATTTGGTCCACAGTTGGACGGCTGCCAATGAAGTTGGCAATATTCTCCGGGGTGTTCTGAAACAAATACTCTGTTTCCTGATCGCCGCGGTAAACATAGGCGTGGACCATGTTCCCCGAATGGAGCAATTCCCACATTTGATCCTTACTCATTTCAAGTTCCTTTCCGGATATAAATCCTTGGTATTCTCACTTATCATTCCATACGTATCCCGCCCATATGCTGCCCTTGGCTGGGCTGTTCATTGGGGATAATTCGAGCCATGATTTCCTTAACCTCTGAATCCATTCCCAGATAGGCCACATAGCCGCGATCCCCTAAAATGCCATGCTCCTCCTGAATGCGGCGCCTACCATAGCTTTCGAAGTCCACATAGTCCTCCAGATTTGGGTCCAATTCAAAATGGCCGGATTCCTGGATCATATACCGGCCATACTCCTCTGCGGTGCTGACGCCGTCGACTACCATGAAATCATAAATATTTTCAGCCAGATACAGGGCTTCCTCCGGTGTCTGAGGCCAGGCGGTATCAAAGACCGTATGGAACTTGTCCAGCGTTTGAGCATCGAAGCTCTGGTAACAGCGGGCCAGCGCGTTGAGCGTATCCAAATGCTCATTCAGCTCAAATTCTTCCTCGAACATTCCCCGGACCGCGTCGCACAACTGATCTGTATCCAGCTTGGCCGCACACTGGCTCGGACGTTCGGCTCCAAGCCGTCGCAGCGCCCGATCAATTTTGCTGTCCGCACAGGGGAAATAGAGCTTTTCACACTTGTCCGGATATCCTTCCAGCGATAGCGATATAGACGCTATGCAGTTTTCATAAAAGAATTCGGGAAGATGGCTGCCGTCATAGATATGATCCAGCTTCATCCCGTTGTCATAGACCACACCGTAAGGCGTTATCGTTCCGGCCCCGCTGTCAATGAGCAGAAGGGCGGTTTCGTAGCCATCCAGATTATTAAGGTCTTCCGTGCTGGCACAACCACCGTTCAGATTCAAATAATGATCGCGCCCAACAGCTTCCAGATCCGTAAAATCCGCAATGACTGTGGCCTGCTGGCAGCAGAAGGTCAAGTTGATGAGATCTGTCATGCTGTTGAGATCCAGCTTTTCCGCCATGGCCTGAAACTGCGCGGCCTCTCCGACATCAAAGCTGTCCAGCCGTTTTGTCAGATAGTCCAGTTCATCCAGATTGACTGGGGTGCCCTCCAAACGCTTCAGAACGGGCCACGCGCCGCAGATCTCATCTACCTTGCAATCCCGTTTGGAGGCGCTCCCGATCTCCAGTACCTTCAATGACGCGATGCAGTCATCGTATTCATCCCTGGGGATGGGGAACGGAATTGTGGCGGCACCGTATTCCGGGTGAGCGGCGTTGCTCAATACTGCCTGCATCATTTCCTACCGCCCTCCCTCTGGATTCCAGGATTCTTTTTCTCCCGGTTCCTGGGTTTCTTGCGCTGTCCTGAATTGTCTCGCTTCAGCGGAACGGACATCATCATCCGTTCAAGAGCTGCATGGCGGGTGTCCTGCATAAAATATTTGCTCATGAATTTTCCTTTCCGGGCAGGACCGTCATCCCGAAAAAAGGACAGCAAAAAAGCCGCATCCTCGGCGGGATCACGGCCTTGTCCTGTCTTATTTAGAATTGCTGGGTCATGCCTTGCCAGGGTTCTTCCGCCACCTCCAATTCTTCTCGGTTGGATTGATTGACCAGCTCCTCCAGATTTGGAACGGCACACTCGATCTGCTTCGCCGCACCTTCCAGCAGGTTCTGACGTTCTGTAGGAATGGGATATCCGCTTTCCAAGGTTTCATGGAGGCAGCGGTATATCTCGGCAAGCTGCTCGTCGGAGAAAAGCTGACACTTCTGAATCAGACCGGCACGGACTGCAAAATCCTGCTTGGCGCCCTCATAATTGTTTCCATAGTAGTGACCCTGCCACAAACCGGTTTGATCATAGCTCCATTCCCAGGTAACAAACTGAACGCCGTACTCACTGGATTTTCCAGCCAGTACGGCGCCATTGAAGTCTGCAAGCAATTGATAGTTTTCACTCAGCCCTTCTGCTTTCAACGTGGGGGCTTTATCGAATAGTTTCATGTATTCAACAGTCATAGCGGCAATATCGGATACTTGGATACATGCCAGATTTCTTTCCGGCGTATCGACCTCTTGAGAACGATAGCGAACACTGCTGTCCCTGGCGATTCGGCAAAGGATTCTTCCATCTTTGCTGATAGGAAGCAGATCGTTATCTGCCGGCAATACTGTGAAGCCGGCTTGTTGGAGGCGGACGGCCACCTCCTTAAAATATCTGGAAGATTTTTTAGTATTGATCGTTTCCATCGGTATTCCTCCATTCCATTTGATTGGGATGCGAACCATGCGGGGGCTGTTAGCTGAGATGCGAACCGTGCGGGGTCAGCCTTTTTAAGCCATGAGAAGCTTTGTTTGAGAACGGGTGAGAGTGTATGTGAGCTGTCCGTGCAAGATGCGAACCGTTTGGGGAGCGATTAAGCTGTCAGGCAAAAATCGCAGTCTCGCAGGCCCAGAGTGTTTTTCAAAAAAAGTTGCAAAAAAGCCGTGAAATTTTTGATTTCACGGCTTTTTAGTGGTGGACCTGGAGGGACTTGAACCCTTGACCTCTCGGATGCGAACCGAACGCTCTCCCAACTGAGCTACAGGCCCAAATATGAAGTTTTTTGGTGTTTTCCGGGCCCGCGCAGCGGATAGCTTGCTCTCCCAGCTGAGCTACGCCCCCATTTGCTGCCGATATTTCAACGGCAAATGATATTATACCATAAATTCTTGAATTGTAAAGAGTGATTTTTTCTGGAAATTGAAAATTTTTGGTTGCCAATTGTATCGAGATATAGTAAAATAAATAAGCTATTGATTCAAAGTCCTCCGCAAGCAGCTGCGGAGCCGGTCTCGCGCAATGTAACCCCGCGAACCATGTCAGGCGGGGAACCGAGCAGCATTAAGCGGGATGTTCCATGTGACGCGAGGGCGCCGGTTCCGCAGCTGCATACGGAGGACTTCGCATATCTCAAGGAGGTCCCTATGTATCAGGCCCTGTACCGAAAATGGCGGCCCAAGACGTTTTCCGACGTCATCGGCCAGTCCCATATCACCGAGACCCTGCAAAAACAGGTCGCCGAGGGCCGCACTTCCCACGCCTACCTCTTTACCGGCACCCGGGGCACCGGCAAGACCACCTGCGCCAAAATCCTGGCCAAGGCCGTCAACTGTGAGCACCCGGTGAACGGCGACCCCTGCAACCGGTGCGCCAGCTGCCTGGGCATCGAAAACGGCAGCTTTTTGGATGTGCTGGAGCTGGACGCCGCCTCCAACAACGGCGTGGACCAGGTCCGTGCCCTGCGGGACGAGGCCATCTACTCCCCGGCCAATGTGAAAAAGCGGGTGTACATCGTGGACGAGGTCCACATGCTGTCCACCGCCGCCTTCAACGCCCTGCTGAAAATTCTGGAGGAGCCGCCGGAACATCTGATGTTCATCCTGGCCACCACGGAGCTGCACAAGGTGCCTGCCACCATTCTCTCCCGGTGCCAGCGGTTTTCCTTCAAGCGCATTACGCCCCAGGATGTGGCGAAGCGCCTCACCTACGTGGCCGGGCAGGAGGGCATCGGCCTGACCGCCGACGGCGCGGAGCTGCTGAGCCGCCTGGCGGACGGCGCCCTGCGGGACGGCCTTTCCCTGCTGGACCAGTGCGCGGCCGCCGGCGGCACCATTGATGCCGCTGCCGTGCTGGAGGTGCTGGGCCTGGCGGGCAACCTGCAGACCGCCCAGCTGATGGAGTGCGTGCTGCGGCGGGACGCCAAGGCGGCGCTGCTGCTGCTGAACCAGCTGTACGCCGGCGGCAAGGACGTGGGCGCGGTGCTGGGAGAACTCTCCACTTTGACGAGAGACCTGCTGCTGCGGCGAACCGCTCCTGAGGGCGGCGCGGCGCTGCTGTCCGGCGGGTATGATTCCGCCACGCTGGACCGGCTGGGGAAGGATGCCTCCGCCAGCCGCCTCATCTATTTGGCTACCACTTTGCAAAAAGCCACCGCCGACCTGTATTACAGCTCCAACCGCCGGACAGACGCGGAGCTGTGCCTGCTGCGGCTGTGTGACGAGTCCCTGTCCGGAGACCTGACGGCGCTGGAGGCCCGTATCCAGCGGCTGGAGGAGGCCCAGGCACGGGGCGCGGTCATCCGCGCCGCCGTGGAGCAGAGCGCGCCGCCCCGGCCCGCGCCGAAGTCGCCGGCCCCGGCGGCGGATACGCCTCCCTGGGAGGAGGAACCGCCTCTGCCGGAGGAGCCGCCCATGGCGGAAGAACCGGGAGAGCGGGTATTCGACATTCCAGCGGATTCGGCGCCCAACCGGCGGGACAGTGTTCCTGCCGCGCCGGCCGCCACCGCGGTCCACGCCGCTCCCGCCCAGCAGGCGGCTCCCGCCCAGCAGACGGCTCCGGCCGCTGCCGGCGGCAACTGGTGGCGGGCCCTGGCGGAGGGGTGCAAGGGCCGCCTGCCGCCCATGTACCGGGCATTTTTGGATATGTGCACCGGCTCCCTGGAGGGGGACACAGTGACGGTCTACGCCCCCGATGACATCACCCTGGGCCGGCTGGACAACGACCGGGTCCGCTCCGCCCTGGGGGAGGAGGCGTCCAAGGCCGCCGGGATACCGGTGCGCCTTACCTTCCGGGTGGGAGAGCCGCCCAAGGCGACGCCCCGGGAAAATTTGCAGAACCTGCTGAAGTTCGGCAGTCAGTTCGATAACATCCAGATCAAGTAAAGGAGAATCATAACTATGGGATACAGTGCTCGCCGTGGATTTACCAACGGCAAGGTGTCCGGCGCGGCGCGCCAGGCGGAGATGCAGCAGAAGATCCAGCAGATGCAGGAGCAGATGACGGCCGCGCAGGAGGCTGTGGAGGCCCAGATCTTCACCGCCAGCGTGGGCGGCGGCGTTGTGGAGGCCAAGGTCAGCGGCAAGAAGGAAGTCCAGTCCGTTACCATCAAGCCCGAGGCTGTGGACCCGGAGGATGTGGAGATGCTCCAGGACCTGGTGGTCTCCGCTGTCAACGAGGCCCTGCGCCAGGCGGACGAGGCCATGGAAAAGGGCATGTCCGGTGTCACCGGCGGATTGAACCTGGGCGCCTTCGGCCTGTAAGAACGGATATCAGCGCGGAAAAGAGCGGGGCGGCGGCTCCGCTCTTTTTGGAATGGAGGTGCCATGAAAAAGCGGATCTTGGCGGCGGTGCTGGCCTGCGCCCTGCTGGCGGGGTGCGGCCGGCAGGCAGCCGTACCGGCGGAGGAATCGCCGGAGGAACGGCCGGTCATCGCCTATGTGCCCCTGGACGACCGGCCGGACAATGTGGAGCGGGTGGTGTACCTGGCGGAGTCCGTGGGCTACACTCTGGCCATGCCGGAGGCGGACCTGTACCGCACCCGTCTGGACGGACAGCCCACCAATGAAAACGGGACACAGTACGGGGACCTGGCGGCATTGTACGAATGGGTGCTGGCCCAGGAGGCGGCGGGGTGCGACCGCTACATATTGTCCATGGACCAGCTGCTCTCCGGCGGACTGGTGAACTCCCGGCACACAGCGCAGAGCCTGATGGTCACCCTGTCCGACGGGAGGACCATGACGGACACGGAGCTGCTGGAGGAGCTGCTGGCGGTCCTGGCGGCGGACGGGAACAACCGGGTGTGGCTGCTGGACAGCGTCATGCGGCTGGCGCCCACCGTGGGATACGCGGGCTTCGGCATCGAGGAGTACAACGCCCTGCGCGCTTACGGCGCGGCACCCAGAAAGGAGGCTTCCGGCGCGGAGCTAACGGTGGAGGCCATTACGGCGGATTACCGGCTGGGCAGCGACGGGACGGTGCTGGAGGCGGCGGACTTCGGCCTGACGGAGGCGCAGGCGGATGAATACCTCTCCGCCCGGCAGCGGAAGCTGGAGCTGACGGACCGGATGATGGAGTTGGTCAGCAGCGGGGAATACGGGAACTTCCGGGTGCTCATCGGCATCGATGATTCCTCCGAGGAGGACAGTATCCAGAAAAATGAGATCGCCTACCTGCGCAGCCACCTGCGGCAGGGGGATGCGCTGCTGTCCGGTGTGGACGACCTGGCTTTCAAGGCGGTGGCGAAGCTGTATCTGGAGGAGAGCGGCTGGGACGGCCGGACAGTGCAGGTGGGCGTCACCTACTTTGGCGGGACGGAGGACAAGCCCGCCTGCGACTATGACTACAAGCCCCTGCGGGAGATCGTGGAGGAGCATTTGGCGTTTTTCGGCGTCTCCCAGCTCTCCGGCGGGAGCGGCGCGGCGGATATCGAGCTTTTGGTGCTGACGCAGCCTGATACGGAGGCCTATGAGGCGGCGGGGATGTCCCAGGCGGAGCAGGACAGGCAGAAGAAAAACGCATACTCCAATCTGATAGACTGGCTGGGGACATTCCGGAACCGGCAGATCCCTGTCATCCTCATCGACGCCGGCAACGGCAAATACGGGAACGCCTTCCAGGAGGCACTGACGGAGGAGGCGGAACTGGGGTATTTGCTGAGCTACGCCGGCTTTCTGGACATGGCCATCGTCACCGGCACGGCTTTGAGCCACGGCATCGCCCGGTACGCCTTCCTGCAAAACGGGAAGCAGACAGAGTCCACGGAGCGGGCCTTCGCCCGGACCCTGGCGGACAGCGTCATCAAGGATTTCTGCTATAAGCACGTGGTGCGGGAGAATATGCTGGCCTGCATTCGGAATGAACTGGGCGGCGATCCCAACAACTTCTGGATGCCGGAGATCGACCGGGAGACCGTACAGGCCCGACTGGAGAGCGGCATGGCGCAGGCCACGAAGGCTGTGGTGAAAAACCTGGAGCGCAGCAATTTCATCTCGTCGCTGGAGCCTTACGAGGAGCGGGGCTGGGGCAGCGTGACGCTGTCCAATTACCGCTTCCCCTGGGACCGGGCCTTTGAGATCGGCATGGATATCGAGATCGGCGACTTTACGGAGCCCCACAAAAGTGTGCTGGGCATCTACTACAAATAAAAGAACCGGGGGCCGTCCAATGACGGTCCCCGGTTTTCAGGTTCGGGAATTACAGCTGCTTGACGGTATAGTACACCGCCAGGGCGAACACCACCATCGCCAAGATCCACATGGCGTAATAAGCCACCGTGATGCTGACGAGAGCGGAGGCCATGGCCGCGGCGGACAGGCCGCAGGCCACATAAATGGGAAGAATGTCGGCGTCGGAGGGGAGAAGCCGGAACTTGCCCAGCTTTCCGCCGTCTTTGCCGGCCTTCCAGGCCGAAGCGGCGGCCAGCGCCAGCAGCAGGATATACACGGCCACGAAGGCTTTTACATAAGCGCTCATATACAGGTTGGAAAGCTCCCGGCGGCAGCCCCACAGCGCCACCAGGGAAATGCCCAGGATAGTCAGGGCATAGGCGCACTCCCGGTCATACAGGTTCCAGAGGATGCCCAGCAGCATGACCACGGGGACCAGGACGCTGAGGAAGGTCAGGGCGGGGGTGTTCAGCTTCCAGATGAGGAAGGAGGCCAGGGCCAAAAACGCGCCGGCGCCGGCGATGTACCAGCCGATGTGCCGCTTCTTTTGCTCGTTCCGCCACACCGCGCTCAAAACGGCACCGGCGGCCAGGATCACAAGGCCCGCGATGGAGAAATAAAACAGATAGTCATACCAGGCGATCATCTGTACGGCGGTGCCATTCACATAAAAACGGCGGATGATGAGCAGATACAGCTCCGCCACCAGACCAGCCAGGAAAAACTTCATGGCGCCGTTCATGGGGTCCTCCCGCTTGACCGGCTTGGACTTTTTGCTCGGATTCTTCGCCATATGATAACAACCTCCAGGGTTTATTTCAAAATTATGCAGCGGAAAACAGGCCCGCTGTCGGCATACCTTGACAGTATAGCAGACTTTCCGGCGGTTTGCAAGGGAAACCTGGAGATTCCGGACAAACTTCCGGCTTGTCCGCGGATTTTTGGTTGAGAAGTGGTGCTGTCCGTGTTATACTGAAACGTATTATAAAAAAGCATCACTGGGGGAGCGGATCACATGGGAGCGAAACGAATCACGGCACTGCTGCTGGCGGCGCTGGCGGTGTGCGGCCTGACGGGCTGCGGCGGAACAAGGGACCCCGACGAGGCCCAGGAGAGTATTCAGGTCATCGCCATGGACACGGCCATGGTGCTCACCGCCTATGGCAAGGAGTCCACCAGGGCCGTATATGACGCGGAGGAAGAGGTGCGGCGGCTGGATGCCCTGCTGTCCCGCACCAGCGGCAGCAGCGAGATCAGTATGCTCAATGACGCCGGCGGCGAAATGGTGCCGGTGGGCGCGGAGATCTGTACCCTTATCCAGACGGCCGGGGACTTTACCGAGGCCACCGGCGGTGCCTTTGACATCACCATCGCGCCGGTGGTGTCCGCTTGGGGCTTCACCACCGACAGCTACCAGGTGCCTGACCAGGAGACGCTTCAAGCGCTTTTGGAGCATGTGGGCATGGAGCATGTGCACCTGTCCGGCGGAAACGCCAGCTTGGACCCGGGGACGATGATCGATCTGGGCGGTATCGCCAAGGGCTATACCGCTGACCGGGTGGCGGAGATCTTTCAGGAGCATGCGGTGCCCCGGGGCAAGGTGGAGCTGGGAGGCAACATCCTGGTGATCGGCGACAAGCCCGACGGCACCGCCTGGCGGGTGGGCGTGCAGGACCCCAAGCGCCCGGACCAGGCCGATGGACTGGTATGTGTGCTGAACCTGACGGACGCCTTCGCCGTCACCTCCGGCAGCTACCAGCGGTATTTTGAGCAGGATGGAAAACGGTATCACCACATCATCGACCCCGCCACCGGCTGCCCGGCGGACAGCGGGCTGACCTCCGTCACCGTGGTGGCGGACAGCGCCCAGGGCAACGGCACCATGTGCGACGCCCTGTCCACCGCCCTGTTCGTCATGGGCGAGGACAAGGCCCTGGACTTCTGGCGCAGCGGCGTCTATGATTTCCAGCTGGTGCTGGTGACGGAGGACGGCCGCGTGGTGGTGACGGAGGGGCTGAAGGACGGCTTTGTGGAGCTGGAGGAGAGTGGGTGCACCTATGAATTCGTCTCCTAAGCTGCGGCCCGGCCTCTGGGACGCCCTGGTGGTCCTGGTGGTGGCGGCCCTGGCCGTGGGCTGCGCCTGGACCGTCTGGGGCGGACAGGACCGGGGAACGGAGCTGACGGCGGTGGTCAGCGTGGACGGCGTGGAAACGGAGCGGCTGCCGCTGAGGGAGGCGGCTGGTACGGAGCGGACCATCCAGGCCGGCGGCTATACCCTGCGCCTGCGGCTGACAGAGACGGAGGTGTGGGTGGAGTCCGCCGACTGCCCCACCCAGGACTGCGTCCACACGGGACACATCTCCCGGGGCGGACAGAGCATCGTGTGCCTGCCGGCCCGGGTCATCATCCAGCTGGAGGGCGGCGAGGGTGTGGACACCGGCGTGGACGCCGTCATCGGATAAGGGGGCGGAACAGTGAAACTGACCACGAAGCAGCTGACGCTGTGCGGCATCCTGACCACCCTGGCCCTGGCGCTGTCGGTGGCGGAGAACCAGATCCCCCTGTCTCTGGCCATTCCTATCCCCGGCATCAAGCTGGGCCTTGCCAACATCGTGACGGTGTTTGCCCTGTACGTCCTGGGCCCGGCCCAGGCGGTGCTGATCCTGCTGGCCCGGTGCCTGCTGGGGGCGGTGTTTGCCGGCAATATGAACGCTTTGCTGTTCTCCCTCATGGGGGGCTTTGCCGCCATGGGGGTGATGATTCTGCTGTCGCGGCTGCGGGGACTGTCCGTTTACGGCGTGTCCATCGGCGGCGCGGCGGCCCATAACTGCGGCCAGATCGCGGCGGCGGTGCTGTCCCTGGGGAACACGGCGCCGCTTTACTACCTGCCCATTTTGCTGGGGGTGTCCCTTTTGACCGGGGCGCTGACGGGCTTGATGGCGGCGTGCCTGTTCCGGGCGCTGGCCCACACGGATCTGATGAAGAGGTGAGGAGATGGACCAGAAGAATATCAGCAAAAAAGACCAGGTCATCCTCCAGCAGCTGGAGGTCATCCGCACCATGACGGAGCACAACCTCAGCCGCATGGGCACGGACTTCTGGGGGACGCCGCCGGTGAGGACGGACCGCCCGGAGGAACAAGCGGCGGAGCACAACACCGCCGCCTCCACCGGCAACGACGGCGCCAAGCCCCCGGAGGCGGAGACACCGCCGCCGGAGAAGATGGAGGACCTGCAGGCGGAGCTGGACGGCTACATCGGCCTGGAGGCGGTGAAAAAAGAGGTGAAAAACCTCATCAACATGGTGCGGGTGCACCAGATGCGGCGGGAAAACGGCCTGCCTACCACGGATTTGAGCCTGCACATGGTGTTTTCCGGCAATCCCGGCACCGGCAAGACCACCGTGGCCCGGCTCATGGCCCGCATTTACCACGCTCTGGGCATTCTGTCCAAGGGGCAGCTGGTGGAGGTGGACCGCAGCGGCCTGGTGGCGGGCTATGTGGGCCAGACGGCCCTGAAGACCGCCAAGGTCATTGAACAGGCCCTGGGGGGTGTGCTGTTCATCGACGAGGCTTATGCCCTCAACGGCAAGGCGGAGAACGACTTCGGCCAGGAGGCTATCGACACCATTTTGAAGGCGATGGAGGACCACCGGGATGACCTGGTGGTCATCGTGGCGGGCTATGACGGACTGATGGATGACTTCATCCACTCCAACCCGGGGCTGGAGTCCCGGTTCAACCGCTTTTTGCACTTTGACGATTACACCGTGGATGAGATGATGGACATCTTCAAGATGCAGTGCAAAAAGGGCTGCTATACCCTGGTGGGGCAGGCGGAGGAGATGGTCCGGGACTTTATCCGGGAGGAGAACACCGGCGGCATCACCTTCGGCAACGCCCGGGGCGTGCGGAATATTTTCGAGCAGGTCCTGGTGCACCAGGCCAACCGCCTGGCTGGGCTGGAGCAGGTGAGCCGGGAGGCGCTCATGGAGATCACGGCGGAGGATGTCCTGATGGCAAGAGGCATGGAGGAGGGGACCGTGCCTCCGCCCTACGGAGATGCGAAAAACACGGAAAAGAAGGCATGAGACATGAAAGTATTGGTATTGGCGCCGGAGGAGCGGTATGACACCTTCGCCGCCGGCAACGAGGTGCGGAAGGCGGCGGAGCTGGTGTTCTGCGACCGGGGCGGCACGGAGGCGGAGTGGCTGGCGGCTGCCGGCGACGCGGAGGTGCTGTTCGTCACGCCGGTGACATGGGTGCGGGAGAGCCTCATCAGCCGGATGCCCAATTTGAAAATGATCCACTGCGAGGGTGTGGGCGTGGACCGCATCGATTTGGAGGCCGCCCGGAAGCGGGGCATCTACGTGTGCAACAACGCCGGATGCAACGCGGCGCCGGTGGCGGAGCTGTCCGTCACGCTGATGAGTATGCTGCTCCACCGGACGCTGTGGGGCCACCGCATGGTGCTTTCCGGCCGTCAGCTGGAGGCCCAGCAGGAGCTGGACTGCCACGCGCCGCTGGACCTGGCGCTGGCCAAGGTGGGCCTCATCGGCTTCGGCGCCATTGCCCAGGCCACGGCGGAGCGGCTGCGGCCCTACGGAAGCCGGGTGTACTACTACGCCCGTCACCGCAGGGAAGCGGAGACGGAGCGGGCCTACGGCGTGGAGTACCTGCCCCTGTATGAGCTGGCGGAGACCTGCGACTTCATCAGCCTTCACCTGCCTGCCACGGCGGAGAGCCATCACCTGCTGGACCAGGCGTTTTTTGACCATGTGAAGCCGGGGGCGTACCTGGTGAACACCGCCCGGGGCGCCGTCATCGACGATGCGGCCCTGGCGGCGGCTATCCGGTCCGGCCGTCTGGCCGGAGCGGCGCTGGACGCCTATGAGCCGGAGCCGGTGGCGGCGGACCACCCCCTGGTGGCCCTGGCCCGGGAGTTCCCGGACCGGGTGGTGCTGTGCCCCCACCAGGGCGGCATCGCCCAGTCGGCCTACCGGAACGTGTACCGGATGCTGTTTGAGAACCTGAAGCGCATCATGGACGGCCAGCGGCCGGAACGCATCGTCAACGGACTGTAATATTTATGAGAAACAATACGAAAAGGAGACCGCCTCAGGCGGTCTCCTTGTTTTTGGGCGGTTCCGGGGCACCGGCGTCCCAGGTGAATTTTACGATGACCCAGCCCACCAGCAGGAGGATGCCGCAGAACCAGTAGACCAGGTCCGTCTCCGCCGAGCCGATGCCGGGGGAGGGCACCGAGTCGTCGCAGGCAAGATAGTCCTGCCAGGGCAGTTCGTTTCCGTCCTTGCCGTAGAGATGGATGTCCGGGAAGTAATCCCGGTCCGTTTCGTGGACATGGAAGAAGTCGGGGGAGGTCACATCTCCCTCCGCCATGAGGGTGGCGTCGTTTTCCAGGTTGGCCTGGACCTTGTAGTGGGCGATCTCCGGGGGGCAGTGGGCGGCGTACACCACCCGGATGTCGGTATCCCGGACACGGGCGGACTGGATGGCCGGTCCGGCGCAGTAGGAGGCCTGCAGCGGCTGCCAGCCGCCGAGAATGCCCCGGCGGAACTGGATGTTGCCCAAAAGGCCGGGGATTTCACGGTCGGTGAAGGTGAGGATGCGGCGGGAGCCGAAGGTCTCATCGTGGAGGACCGCGGGGTGGAGCACGGCCCGCAGGGAGTGGGTGTCCTCCGGAGCGGCGGAGGCGTATTCCAAAATGGCGCGGACCTTTTGTTCCTCCGTTCCCAAAGACCAGAAGTCCCCTTTGTATAACAGCCAGGCGCCCAGCAGTGTCAGCGCCGCCAAAGCCGCGGCCAGTGCGCGGCAATATTTCCGAATCATCGCGGCAGTCCCCCTCTCTTTCTATCATATCATACAACGGCCGCCGGAAAAACCCACGAAAATCGGCGGAACAGAGATTTACAGGGCGGGAAGGGGGATGGTATCATGAAAAGGTACTACAACTTGGGAGGTTCCCTTTATGAGAGAGAAAGCGGCGTCATTCCTTTACTCCGTGCTGGGCGGCGTGTGCATCGGCATCGGCGGCGTGGTGTTTTTGTCCTGTGAGAACAAGGTGGTGGGAGCGGTGTTCTTCTGCCTGGGGCTGTTTGCCATCTGCACCTTCGGCTTCAACCTGTTCACCGGAAAGGTGGGGTATGTGTTTGAGCAGCCCCTGTCCTATACGGGCTTCGTGCTGTCTGTGTGGCTGGGGAACCTGGTGGGCACGGCCCTGGTGGGCTACGCTGTCCGGGCCACCCGCATCGCGGCGGCCATCGTGCCCAAGGCGGAAAGCCTGTGCCAGACGAAGCTGGAGGACGGACTGGTATCCATTTTCATCCTGTCGGTGCTGTGCAACATTCTGATGTTCATCGCCGTGGACGGGTTCAGGAACAACCCCCACCAGGCGGGCAAGTACATCGGGATTTTTCTGGGGGTCACGGTGTTCATCCTGTGTGGCTTTGAGCACTGCGTGGCCAATATGTTTTACTTTTCCGCGGCCAACGTGTGGAGCCTGCGGACGCTGGGGTATCTGCTGGTCATGACTGCCGGCAACGCCTGCGGCGGCGTCATGATCCCCCTGTGCCGGATGGTAAAGAGACAGGGAGAGAAGTGAACGGCTGGACAGCAAAAATTCCCGTGCCGCGGCACGGGAATTTTTTCGTTTTATTTGCCGCGCTGTTCCAGCAATGCCGCTGCCGCCCGGCGGGCCTCCGGCTTGTAGCTCTTTTCCGCGATCCGCCGCAGCTCCGCGTCCGAATAATCCGCGAATTCCCGAAGATAGCGTTCCTCCGGCGAGTGAGTCAGCGCAAAGGCCAGCTCCTCAGGAAGGAACAGCTTGCATTCATGGCAGTGGTCACAGACGAACAGATCCACTTCCAGAGAGTAATGTTCCAGACTGCCGACATGCAGAGGCGTTGTGGGGCCCATCCGGATTTCACGACGCCCCAGGCTTTGAAAGGTCCCTCCGCAGGGACATGGCTTCTGCTCCATGGCGCTCCCTCCTTTTTGCAAAGGATACCATAGAATGAAGAGAGGCGCAAGCCCCGCTGGATTCAGCGGATGTCGTACAGGGAATCTGCCACGAGCCACAGCTGGGAGAAGGGGCGCATCAGGTTCCACACACCGGCTCCCAGGAAGCCGTACTCCGCGATGAGATGCAATTTGGCGGAAAGGCTCCGGGCGTCCTCGAACCAGACCTCGTGGACGGTGCCGGCGTCATCGGTGTAGTGGAAGAAGGGGGACTGGGCGGTCTCGTCGTACTGGATGGCGATGTCGTACTGAATGGCCAGCTGAATGGCCCGCTGGTTGGAGATGGACTGGGCCCGGGTGACGCCCTGGACGAAGGGCAGGGGCCAGTCATAGCCGTAGTTGGGCACGCCCAGCATGATCTTTTCCGGGGGGATCTCCGTGACGGCGTAATCCAGCACCGCCCGGACGTTGGGCAGCGGCGCCACCGCCATGGGCGGCCCGGCGGTATAGCCCCACTCGTAGGTCATGAGAAGCACCCCGTCGGAGGCGGCACCCACGGCGGCGTAGTCGTGGCCCTCGTACAAAAGGCCCCGCTGGGCGGCGGAGGTCTTGGGGGCCAGCGCCGTCCACAGGAAAAAGCCCTGGGCGGACAGCAGCCGCCGCAGGCGGGCCAGGAAGGCGGCGTAGGCCGCGGCCAGGCGGCCGGGCAGGTACTCAAAATCCACATCCACGCCCACATAGCCCCGGTAGCGGACGGTCTGCAAAATCTCCGACACCAGGCGGGACTGGACCGCCTCATCCGTCAGGACCAGGGCGCCCCGCTCCGTGTCGAACTGGCCGGATTCCGTCAGGGTGGACAGGTGCATGACAGGGCGGGTGCCCCGCTGCCGGGCGGCGGCCAGCAGCTGGTCATCCTCCAACGGCAAAAGGCCTCCTTCGGCGGTGATGCCGTAGGTGAAGGGGGCCAGGGTGGTGAGATAGGGCAGCTGGGCGGCCAGCAGGTCCTGGCTGATGAAGGGGTAGGCGTAGCCGTTGAGGGTGGCGGGGCCCAGCTTTTCATCAAAATAGGAGAGGACCAGCACCTGTCCCGGATAGATGCCGGACTGGCCGCCCAGGGGCCAGTTGTTCCGCCACAGCTGCCGCAGGGAGATGCCGTAGGCGTCCGCGATGGAGGTCAGCGTTTCCCCGGGGCGGACGGCATGGACCTGCCGGGGGAAACGGACCACCAGTGTTTGTCCCACCGCCAGGGCGCCGGTATCCGGTACGGCATTGTCCGCCGCCAGACGGTCGGGGTCCACCCCATAGGATGCCGCAATGAGCTCTATGGTCTCTCCGGAGCGCACTACATGAACGATCATTTCCCCATCACCTCTGCCAAAGCATATGCGGCGGAGAGTGGAAACAGAACGCCTGAACAGACAATTCCGTGCAAATCGTGCTGGAAAAGCGAAAGACGCTTGCCTTTTGGATGGGGATCCTGTAACATAAGAACAGATATTCAAAAATTTCCGGCCTTGCGCGGCTTTCATGCGGGAATTTCATAGAAGACCGGGACGGCAAAGGGAGGATGGCGGCGTGAACATTCGGAAATACGAGGCCTTTGTACGGGCTGTGGAGCTGGGCAGCCTTTCCAAGGCGGCGGAGGAGCTGGGGTACACCCAGTCCGGCATCAGCCACATGATGCAGTCCCTGGAGGACGAGGTGGGCTTTCCCCTGATGGTGCGGACCTCATCGGGTATCGTGCCCAACACGGAGGGGGAGATGCTGCTGCCCATCATCCGCCAACTGCTGCGGACCAATGAGTCCCTGGAGCAGAACATCGCCAAAATCAAGGGCGCCGACATCGGACGCATCCGCATCGCCGCCTATCCCAGCGTGGCCACCTATTGGCTGCCCGCCATCATCGCCGGCTTTCAGAAGGACTATCCCAACGTGGAGATCCAGATCATCGAGGGCGGCACGGACATCATCGAGGGGGCCATGGAGCGCCGGGAGGCGGACCTGTGCCTGTACGCCGGCGGCGAGGGGAAGAATTTTGAGTGGCTGCCCTTGTGCGAGGACCAGATGCTGGCCCTGGTGCCGCCGGGACATCCCCTGGCAGAGGGGGGCTTCGTGCCGCTGGAGAGCTTTTTGGCGGAGCCGTTCATCATGCCCATGCAGGGCTATGACGGCGAGGTCCACGATATCCTATCCAACCTCCCCCAGCAGCCCCACATCCTGTTTTCCGCGTGCAGCGATTACGCCATCATCTCCATGGTGGCCAAGGGACTGGGCGTTTCCATCCTGGCGGACCTGCTGCTGCGGAACTATCCCAATGACGCCGTGGCGCTGCCTATCCAGCCGCCCCAGTTCCGGATGCTGGGCATGGGCGTGCCCCAGGTGAAGACGGCGTCTCCCATGACCCGGAATTTCATGCGGTACGTGCAGGCGTATGTGGAGCAGATGAAGAAACGCTGAAGGAAACATACAAGGCGGGAAGCCCATGGGCTTCCCGCCTTGTGTTTTCGCGGATAGAGGCGCTCACCTCGCGGTGAGCCGTGCGGCACGCTGCTTGCCGTACCACAAAATGGCGCCCACGTAGGCCGCAGCCGCGGCGATGCCGATGGCGTAGGCGGCGCCCCAAGGGAGATTGAAGCCGATCTTGGCGTTGGCGATATACGTGACGGTGACAACGGTGTAGAACGCGCCGGGGAGCAGGGGAATCCAGACATACTTGCGCTTGCCGTTTTCAAACATCCAGATGGAGATGGCCAGGAAGGCGAACAGGGACAAGGTCTGGTTGGACCAGGCGAAATAGCGCCACAGGATGTTGAAGCCGTTGCTGTTGAATTTGGCGAAGACCAGAATGGCGGCCACCAGGGCGAAGATGATGGCGGACAGGGTCAGGCGCTTGCCGTTGGTGCTCTGGTCAATATGGAAGGACTCGGCGATGGTCAGGCGCAGACCCCGCAGGGCGGTGTCGCCGGAGGTGATGGGCAGGACCACGATGCCCAGCAGGGCGATGACACCGCCCACATTGCCCAGAATGTCCTTGCAGACCACAATGACGGTACCAGTGGCGCCGGCATTGGCCGCCTGCATACCCAAGTTGCACACGCCCATGGCGGCACCGGCCCAGACCATGGCGATGAAGCCTTCCAGGATCATCATGTTGTAGAAGGTATTGCGGCCTTCCCGCTCGCTTTTCATGGTGCGGGAGATGATGGCCGTCTGGGTGGAGTGGAAGCCGGAGAGGATGCCGCAGGCCACGGTGACGAAGAACACGGGGATGAAATGGCCGCTGGCGAAGTACTCCCCATAGCTGAAGGGGGCGGTGCCGCCGTCGGCGGTGGTCTGGAACGCCTGGAAGGCGACGCCCTGCCAGTTATCCCACAGGTTCAGCAGGGGATAGCCCTTGGCAAAGAGGCCAACGAACACACCCACGGCGGAAAACAGCAGGATACCGCCGAAAACGGGATAGATCTTGCCGATGATGGCGTCGATGGGGAAGACGGTGGCAATCAGGTAGTAAGCGAAGATGACGCCGTAAATGACCCAGGTGGAAACAGAGGTGGCCTTGCCGTCAAAGCCGAAGATGCCGGTGGCGGCGATGTCACCGGGGGTGTAGATGAACACGGCGCCCACCAGCAGCAGAAGGACGCAGACAAACACCTGGTAGATCCGGTAAATGGTTTGATTGGAATAGCGGCGGACCATCTCGGGCATCTGGGTGCCGCCGTCCCGCAGGCAGATCATGCCGGAGAAATAGTCGTGCATGGCGCCGCCGATGATGTTGCCGATGGGGATGGTGATAAACGCGATGGGCCCGAAGAGGATGCCCTGAATGGGCCCGAAGATGGGACCCGTGCCTGCGATATTCAGCAGGTTGATGAGCATATTCTTCCAGCTTTTCATGGGAACGTAGTCCACGCCGTCCTGCTTGGCGTAGGCGGGGGTCTCCCGGTCGTCGGGACCGAAGACCCTTTCGCAGAATCTGCCGTACAGGGCGGCGCCGACGAAGAGGATCACAAGACCCAGGATGAAAGTTGCCATAAACACACACTCCTTTTTAGCCGCAATGGGCCGGTATCTGTTAATACCATAGCAGATTTCAAAGGAGATGGCCGTTAAGGAGCGGCGGAGAACGTTTCCATGCCGTGAGAAAAGAAAGGGAGCCTGCAAAGGCAACGCTAAGAGGAAAACAGACAAGCGCCCATCCCGCCGCGTGCCCGCGGCGGGATGGGCGCTTACCGTATTTACTCCCCCTCGGCCATGCGGTAGCCGACACCGACCTCTGTGAACAGGTAGCGGGGCTCGGCGGGGTTTTCCTCGATCTTGCGGCGGATATTGGCCATGTTCACCCGGAGGATCTGATTGTCTCCGCCGGCCCGGGGGCCCCAGAGCTCCTTGATGATGAAGTCATAGGTGAGGACCTTGCCGGCGTATTTGGCAAGCAGGGCCACGATGCGGAACTCGCTGAGGGTCAGGCGGACATTTTTTCCCCGGACCAGGGCCTGGTGCTTGTTGAAGTCCACCACCAGGTCGCCTACCGTGTAGGTCCCCTTTTGGGCGATCTCGTCGTTGCCGGAGACCGTGCGGGTGTGGCGGATGGCGGCCCGGACCCGGGCCAGCAGCTCGTCGGTCCCGAAGGGCTTGGTGAGGTAATCATCGGCGCCCAGGTCCAGGGCGCTGACCTTGTCCCCCTCGTGAGAGCGGGCGGAGACAACCACCACCGGCAGGCTGGTCCAGCTGCGCAGCTGGCGGAGAATGTCCATGCCGTCCATGTCCGGCAGGCCCAGGTCCAGAATGATGAGGTCCGGACAGTGGGAGGCGATCATGGACAGGGCCTCCTGGCCGGAGCGGGCCTGCATGGCCTCGTAGCCGTTGGTGTTCAATATGGTGGAGATAAAGCGGGAGATGCTTTTTTCATCCTCCACCACCAGAATCTTTTCCCGAATATTCATGCTTCCCCTCCTGTTGATAAAGGCAGACGGAAGGTAAATTCCGCGCCGTCCGCCAGATTTTGGGCCTCCATGGTGCCGCCGTGGGCCCGGACGATGGCCAGACACACGGAAAGCCCCAGGCCCATGTTGCGCTTTCCGTCGCAGGACGAGGTTTCGCCGTGCTTCAGTGTGCCGTCAAAAAGCGTGGGCAGCAGGTCGGGGGCGATGCCCTGACCGTTGTCCCGCACGGAAAACAGCGCGTCGCCGCCGTCACATTGGACGCTGAGGTCGATTTTTGTGGTGGTTTTGCCGTGGAGAACGGCGTTTTCCAGAAGATTGGACAGGACCTGCCCGATGAGAATGGCGTCCATGGGGACGAACAGCAGCGTTTCCGGGGCGCAGACCTCCACGGAGACGGCGGGATAGCGCTTGCGGAATTTCTGCACGGCCACGCCCAGGATCTCCTCGGCGGGCTCCGCCTCTTTATGGATGCAGGCGGGGTCGCTGCCGATGCGGGTGATGGAGAGCAGATTTTCCACCACCTGGATGAGCCACTGGGCGTCATCGCGGACATCCTCCAGCAGGTCCCGCTGCTCCGCCGGGGAGAGAGTGGGCGTTTCCAGAATGGTGGAGGTGGCGCCCACGATGGAGGTCAGGGGGGTGCGGATATCGTGGGAGACGGAGCGCAGCAGGTTGGCCCGCATTTTCTCCTTTTCGTTTTCCACCCGCAGCTCCTGCTGCTGCTTTGCCTGGGAGGTCAGGGTGCTGGTGATGATGGAGACGCCCAGAAAGGCCAGAAAGCTCAGGGGATAGCCGGAGAGGGTGAAATTCAGGGCCAGATAGGGATAGGTAAATACGTAATTGACGCAGACAACGCCCAGCAAAGCGGCCACAAGGCCATATAAGTAGCCGGTGGTCAGCCGGGAGATCAGGAGGACCGCCAGTACGAAAATGGGAGAGGCGAAGCCGTCGCCGCTGTTGGACAGGCGGAGCAGGGCGCAGAAGACCACCGCGCAGAGAAAAATGAGCGAGGCCAGCAGGAAGTCCCGCCAGGAGAAGGGAAAGAGCTGCTTCCAGGTGTGTTGTTCTTTACGGCGCAAGGCGGAGGCCTCCTTTCCGTCAGAGAATGCGTTCATGATAACATATCACATTTATTATAGCAGACTCTCTGTTAATTTTTGGTTGATTGTAAAATCAAGTTGGACACTTGAGTAAAAAATCCATAGTGATTTCTCTCCCCGTGGTAGAATGAAGTTACCACACAACTTCTACAGAGGGAGGGCAATCACTATGGACTGCCA
>Ga0129309_1000313_pt1 | contig 41189 bp, 29 predicted proteins | sample L1105metagenome_FD_94439 | JGI IMG/M metagenome (GOLD analysis project Ga0129309, IMG submission 94439) | Ring-tailed lemur group fecal microbial communities from Wisconsin, USA - L1105 metagenome | ecosystem: Host-associated > Mammals > Digestive system > Large intestine > Fecal | place: USA...
ATCCCGGGTATCCGTTCATTGAGTAGCGTGAGTAGCCAAGGCAGCAGCCGCATCACGGTAGAGTTTGAGTTGTCCGTGGATATGGAAACGGCGGCGAACGATGTACGTGATAAGGTATCTCGTGCCCAACGCTACCTTCCCCGCGACTGCGACCCACCTACGGTATCGAAAGCGGACGCCGACGCCTCCCCGATCATGCAGATCGCCATCCGAAGTAACAAACGCTCGTTGATGGAGTTGAGCGAGATCGCCGAGCTAACGGTGAAAGAGCGTTTGCAGACCATCGAGAACGTGAGTGGCGTGGATATCTGGGGACAAAAACGATATTCCATGCGTCTATGGCTGGACCCAATCAAGATGGCGGGTTACGGAGTGACCCCGATGGACGTGAAAAACGCCGTCGATAACGAGAACGTGGAGCTTCCCTCCGGTAGTATCGAGGGTAATACGATCTCCTTATCTATCCGTACCTTAGGATTGATGCATACCGCCAAGGAGTTCAACGATTTAATCATCAAGGAAGACAACAACAATATCGTACGCTTCAGCGATGTCGGACGTGCGGAGGTAGCTCCCGAGGACTTGCGGAGCTTACTGAAGAAGAACGGCGAGCCAATGGTTATGACCGTTATCATCCCCCAACCGGGAGCCAACCATATCGAGATCGCCGACGAAGCCTACAAGCGTATCGAGCAATTACAAAAAGACCTGCCGGAAGATGTCACGATCGAGATGATGTATGACAACACCCGCTTTATCCGGGCCTCTATCGGCGAGGTACAACAGACGATCTACGAGGCTTTCCTCTTGGTCGTATTGATTATCTTCTTGTTCCTCCGCGACTGGCGGGTCACGCTGGTTCCTGTCGTCGTTATCCCCGTATCGTTGGTAGGAGCTTTCTTCGTGATGTATATCTCCGGATTCTCCGTCAACGTATTGACGATGTTGGCGGTCGTGCTCTCGGTCGGTCTGGTGGTAGACGACGCGATCGTGGTGGCGGAGAATATATATGTACGTATCGAGCGACGCATGTCACCGAAAGGGGCGGGTATCGAAGGAGCGAAAGAGATCTTCTTCGCCGTGGTATCTACCACGATCACCCTGATCTCCGTATTCTTGCCGATCGTGTTTATGGAAGGTATGACGGGGCGCTTATTCAAGGAGTTCAGTATCGTGATCGCCGGTTCGGTCGCTATCTCCTCGTTCGTGGCCCTTACGTTTACACCGATGTTGGCTACCAAGCTATTGAAGAGGAGAGAGAAGAAAAACTGGTTCTATCGGAAGACCGAGCCGTTCTTCGAGGGATTGAACACGATCTACGCCAAGTCGTTGAACGCATTCTTGAACCATAAGATATGGTCGATCCCTATCGTTATCCTTCTTTTCGGATCGATCGGGTACTTCTGGAAGAACATTCGTTCCGAGTTATCGCCTTTGGAGGACCGTTCCATGATCTCCGTGAATATGCGCGGGCCGGAAGGGGCTACCTTCGAGTTTATCCGCGACTACGCGGACCGTATCGAGCAAATAGCCGACTCCATCGCTCCCGAGAAGCAATCCATCATGACCCGCTCGTGGGAAGGAGGAGGTTCGCTAAACCTCATATTAAGCGATATCAAGGAACGGGAACGCTCGCAAATGGAGATCGCCGAGACCTTGTCGAAAGAAGTCCGCAAAGAGACCTTGGCCCGCGCCTTCGTACAACAGCAATCCACCTTCGGCGGACGCCGGGGCGGTATGCCTATCCAATACGTATTGCAGGCCCCGACCTTGGATAAACTGCAAGAGTTCCTGCCCACGTTTATGCAAAAGGTGAACGAGAGCCCGGTCTTCCAGATGGCAGACGTGAACTTGCGCTTCACCAAGCCGGAGGCACGTATCGAGATCGACCGGGATAAGGCTTCCTTATTGGGCGTCAGCACCCGCAACATCGCCCAGACCTTGCAATATGCGTTGAGCGGACAGCGTATGGGCTACTTCTATATGAATGGTAAGCAATACCAGATATTGGGCGAGATCAACCGCCAGCAACGAAATACCCCTGTCGATTTAAAATCGATCTATGTACGTAGTAACAATGGGGAAATGATCCAGTTGGATAACTTGGTTAAGGTTACGGAAAACGTGGCGCCGCCCCAATTGTATCGCTATAACCGTTTCGTATCAGCGACGGTTTCCAGTGGATTGAATAAAGGATACACGATCGGCGATGGTCTGGACGAGATGGACCGTATCGCCTCGGAGGTGCTGGATGGTAGCTTCCGCACCGCTCTTTCCGGCGAGTCGAAAGAGTTCCGTGAGAGTTCTTCCAGTTTGATGTTCGCCATGATCTTGGCCTTGCTGATGATTTATTTGGTGTTGGCCGCCCAGTTCGAGAGTTTCAAGGACCCGTTGGTAGTGATGTTCACCGTACCTTTGGCTATCGCCGGTGCGCTGATGTTCATGAGTTATTCGGGTATCACGATGAATATATTCAGCCAGATCGGTATCATTATGTTGATTGGTTTGGTGGCGAAGAACGGTATCTTGATCGTAGAGTTCGCCAATCAGCGGCAAGAGTCGGGACTTAGTTTGCCGGAAGCGATCCGCTCGTCCGCGACCCAGCGTCTGCGCCCGATCTTGATGACCAGCGTATCGACCATCCTCGGTCTGGTACCGTTGGTATACGCTACTGGCGAGGGTGCCCAAGGGCGTATCGCCATGGGTGTAGCGGTAGTAGGCGGAATGTTGGTATCGACCTTCTTGACCCTGTTTATCGTACCGGCCATGTATTCATTTATATCCACCAACCGAAAAAAACAAAACACCTAGTTGTAGATTTATGAAGAAATATGTATATACCTTATTATTTGCCTTCTCTTCCCTCTTTATGGCGGAAGCGCAGCAACTATTCGATCTGAAACGGTGTATCGAAACCGGATTAGAGCAGAACTACTCCATCCGTATCATTCGTAACGAGCAACAGATCAGCGACAATAACGCCACCCCGGGAAACGCCGGTTATCTGCCTACCGTAGATATGAGCGGCGGATTCAGCGGAAATTTCAATAACAACCGTAACAGCCTGCAAGACGGATCGATCGAGAAGGCGAATGGTATAAACAGCGAGACGGGTAACGTCGGACTAAACGTTAACTGGACGGTTTTCGACGGTTTCGGTATCCAAGCCGAATACTCTCGCTTGAAAGAATTACAGCGAATGGGAGAATTGAACACCCGCATGACCATCGAGGATTTCGTAGCCAACCTTTCCAGCGAGTACTACAACCTAATCCGGCAGAAAATCCGTTTGCGTAACCTCCGTTCCACCTTGGACCTTTCCAAGGAGCGTCTACGGATCGTGGAGGAAAGGTATTATATCGGCTCCATGTCCCGTCTGGACTTGCAACAGGCTCAAGTGGACTTCAACTCGGATAGCTCCAAGGTATTAAACCAATTGGAGGTCGTGCATACCTCCCGTATCCGCCTGAACGAGTTGATGGCATTAAATAATGTGGAGGAGGAAATCCAGATCAAGGACTCCTTGATCTACCCGAACCCGTTCCTCGACGAGGTAGATCTATGGAAGAATACCCTCGAAGCCAACGCCTCGCTCCTGATCGCCCAAAAGAACCAGACATTGTCCGAGCTTGATTATAAAAAGGTAAAAAGCCGCTATTATCCCTATGTCAAGCTAAACGCAGGCTACGGCTACACGGCGAACTGGACGGAAGTGGGCAATTACGACCTCCAACAACGGCTGGGGCTTAATTACGGCGTGACCATCGGTATGAGCCTCTTCGATGGTTTCAACCGGAAACGTGAGCAACGCAACGCCCGCATCCAAATCGAGAACCAGCAATTGCGCATCCAAGAACTGGAACTTGCCCTGCGTGCGGACATGAGCAACTTCTGGATGGCCTATAAAAACAACCTCGACCTATGGAGCCTAGAGAAAGAGAACCTCGTAGCCGCCCAAGAGAACTACCGGATCGCCATCGACCGCTATAAACTCGGCGAGTTGTCTGGTATCGAATTGCGTGAGGCGCAAAACAGTCTACTGGAAGCGGAGGAGCGTCTTTCCGTGGCGGAATATTCCACCAAGATCTGTGAGATCTCGCTGCTTCAGTTAAGCGGACAGATATTAACCTATATCCGTCCCGAGCCGGAGAAAGCCAGTTTCTAAGATAAAGCCAGTGCCACGCTGATGGCATGACTGTGCCACTGCGATGGCACGCTGGTGCCACCGTTATGGCACGGCTGTGCCATCCGCATGGCACAAGTCATTATAACCCCGTTTAATGACTAGAGGCTTATGCTAATTGCGTTTTTTTATGTAAGTTCGCGGTAAATGGCAAGGTCTCATTGCCCAATGACAAAAAGAAATGCAAATACTACCAAAGGTTAATACATTACGAAAAGGATCGCTCTTGTACCGCGGCATCCGCTACCGTAAAGGATTCGGAGTACATTCGCCTTTCGTTTTTAACCTCATCACGAAGGTCATCGAGGAAAAATGCTCCTATTATAGTTTCTATGATATAGAGCTTTTACGTAAGCAGTTATTATTCCGGGAAGGAGAGATCACCTATCCGGACCGGCAGAACAAGGGGAAACGAAAGACCCGTTCCATCGGCGAGATCGTGAAACGGGAATCCATCCGGCCCAAGCATGGCGCCTTATTATTCCGTTTGACAAACTATTTCAAGTCCAAGAATATCCTCCAGATAGGAACCACGATGGGGTTGTCTACCTTATATCTAACCTCCTATGCCACGGGATTGAGATGTATCGCCTTGGAAAATGTACCGGAATTCGCCACGATCGCCCGTCAAGCATTCGCTAAAGAGGGACGTAATCCCGTCGATTTGCGTATCGGTAATTATAAGGACTTGCTTCCCCAAGCCTTAAATGACATAAATAGCTTAGATTTTGTTTTTTTCAACACTTTATATGAACAACATAACAACCTCTGGCTGTTTAATGAATGTATGAAATATGCGCACAACGACACGGTATTCGTTTTTGAGGGAATCAAGGCGAGCCGTAAGATGCGTGAACTTTGGGAAGAGATCTGCGCATGTCCGGAAGTGACGGTCACCTTAGATCTTTACTCGCTAGGGATTGTCTTGTTCAACAAGAAATTGCACAAACGAGATTATATTGTTTATTTTTAGGATTCAAAACAAGTCAGATATGAAGAAGAGTATTATCTATACCAGAACAGGCGATAAAGGAACCACTTCACTGGTAGGTGGACAACGCGTGTCGAAAGCGCACGATCGGATCGAGAGCTATGGCACCGTAGATGAGCTGAACTCCTTTATCGGATTATTAATCACGGCCTTGAATGATGAGAAAGATACTGATTTCTTATCATTCATCCAGCATAAGCTATTCACGATCGGTTCTTACCTAGCCACGGATCAAGCGACCACGGAATTGAAAATCGAGAGCAAGGTAACGCCCGAGAGCATCGAGCGTATCGAGCGGGAGATAGACCGTCTGGATAACGAGCTGCCGAAAATGCATGCGTTCATCCTACCGGGAGGATGCCGCTCGGCCGCCCTCGCACATGTTTGCCGCACCGTTTGCCGTCGTGCCGAGCGACAAATCTATCGCTTGGCCGAGAATTGCCCCGTTGAGGAGCCTGTATTGATATTTATGAACCGTTTATCGGATTATTTCTTCGTTCTGGCACGAAAAGAATGCATAAATAATAACGGTAAAGAAATTATTTGGGATTATACTTGCGTATAATAAATAAAGTCATATTTTCGCGGAAAAATAGAGAACCAAATCGCTTCGGCGGTTATTAATACTTGACAGCTATGTATTGGACATTAGAGTTAGCTTCAAAATTGGAAGACGCACCCTGGCCTGCGACTAAGGATGAACTTATTGACTATGCACAACGTTCTGGTGCGCCATTAGAAGTGATTGAGAATTTGCAGGAAATGGAAGATGAAGGCGAGATTTACGAATGCATGGAAGACATCTGGCCGGATTATCCAAGTAAAGAAGACTTCTTCTTCAACGAGGAAGAATACTAGTTCAATTGAGAATTGGAAATTGGAAATTGAAAATTAAGAAATAGAAGAACGAGGTGGCGGACGATCGAGCTCCCCTGCCTCGTTGTTTTTTTGTGAAAATACAATTTATCCGGATTTGCTGCGTTTGTAGTTACAACGTGAAGTGAATGTTTAAATGAGAAGACGTCTTCTTTCGATCCTGATCCTTTTGTGTACTTGTGCGGGAATCGTACGGGCGCAATATGACGCACGCTTAAGTCAATACTTCATGGCGAAACCGTATTATAACCCGGCCGTGGCCGGAGCTACGGAGGACTTGAATATATTGGCTCTCGCCCGCTTGGAAATGATCGGCGTACATGGGGCACCCAAGTCGTTCTTCATTACCGCGGATATGCCACTCACTTTAGGCAAGACGAATCATGGTGTCGGATTGGTTGTATTTACCGAGGCGATCGGACTTTTCCAGAATACACATGTAGGGGCGCAATACGCCTATAAGTATAAATTATTCGGGGGAGTCTTGAGCGGAGGATTACAAATCGGCTTAGTCAACCAGTCGTTCGACGGAACCAAGGTGATAAAGGTTGAGTCCGAGTACCATCAAGAGACCGACGCAGCCATCCCCGTAGAGCAGGTCAGCGGCATGGGGTTGGATATGAACTTCGGTATTTACTATACCCATAAACGGTTTTACGCCGGGTTTGGCATGACGCATATCACCCAACCGGAGCTTCAACTGGACGAGAACGCCTATACCTATATAGGTCGTTCACTTAATTTAATGGGTGGATACAATATTCAATTAAAGAATCCGTTGATAGAATTACAGCCCTCGGTGTTCTTGCTGACAGACATGCAAAGTTTTCATGCGGATATTACCGCTAGGCTGGAATATAATAAGATGTTTAATGGTGGTTTTTCCTATCGGGTGAATGAATCGGTGGGCATCATGTTCGGCGTAAAGCTAGGTCGTTTCCATGCAGGTTACGCCTTTGATTTCCCGACCACGGCCCTAGGCCGGGCAAGTAGCGGTAGCCACGAGCTATGTGTCAAGTATGCCTTAAAGCTGAACAAGACGAAGACAGGGAAAAATAGACATAAAAGTGTACGTATATTATAGTATATGAAAAAAGTATTATTAGTACTTGTAACGGTAGCCTTGCTTACCTCCTGCGGTAAATCTCTCCGGAGTGCCGGCGGTGAGGTGACAGGTGTCAGATCGGTAGCGTTCAATGAACCAGCGCCGTATGGAATGGTCTTGGTTAAAAGAGGTTCGTTCGAGATGGGTCCCGCCGACAAGGATTCCTTGTGGGGAATCATGCCGGAGACGAAAGGGGTCTCTTTCGACGCGTTCTGGATGGATCAGACAGAGGTAACGAACGCCAAATATCGCCAGTTCGTTTATTATGTGAGAGACTCTATTATCCGTGAACGCTTGGCGGACCCGGCTTATGGAGGCAACGATCTGTTCAAGATCACGGAAGACCGTTACGGGGAACCTGTCACTCCGCATTTGGACTGGAACCGTCCGATTCCTTGGAGACGGGCGAACGAGGATGAGCAACGTGCGATAGAAAGTGTCTATTACACGAATCCCGTTACCGGAGAGAAAGGTTTGGACCCTAAACAAATGATCTATAAATACGAGTGGTACGACTATACCGCCGCCGCTCTCCGCAAGAATCAATTGAACCCGGCGGACCGGGTTCGTAATACGGATATTCAGGTAGATCCGAACGAGGTAGTCATGATCTCCAAGGACACCGCTTACATCGATGATGAAGGACGTGTAATCAACGAGACGATCACCCGCCCGTTAAGCAGCGAATGGGATTTCTTGAATACCCGTATCGTCAATATCTACCCGGACGAGAATTGCTGGGTGAACGATTTCAAGAATGCGTACAACGAGCCATATACCCGTATGTATTTCTCTCATCCGGGTTACGATGATTATCCCGTAGTCGGTGTTTCTTGGGAACAAGCGACTGCCTTCTGCGTATGGCGTACGAATTTATACAAAGAATCCTTGAGCTTGCCACCGGGACAATTGGTAGAGCCGTTCCGCCTTCCATCCGAGGGAGAATGGGAATATGCCGCCCGCACGGGTAAGAACGAGAATAAGTTCCCTTGGTCTACCGACGAGCTTCAAGACAGTAAGGGTTGTTTCTTGGGTAACTTCAAGCCGGGTAAAGGTAATTATACGGAGGATGGCCATTTGATTACGTCTCGTGTAGGCTCTTTCGCCCCGAATGAGTTCGGGTTATACGATATGGCAGGAAACGTGGCGGAATGGACCTCAACGTCTTACTCCGAGTCTGGCCCGAGCCAAATGAGCGACATGAACCCGGATCTGCGTTACAACGCCGCCAAGAACGATCCCTACGCCATGAAAAAGAAAGTAGTGCGAGGGGGTTCATGGAAAGATGTCTCACAATTTATCCGTTCGGACATGCGTACTTTCGAGTTCCAGAACGAGAGCCGTTCTTACATCGGTTTCCGTTGCGCACGTACCCAAATAGGATTCTCTCGCTCCAAGGGAAAGAAATAAGCGGGAATTATAAATTTAAAGTTTTGAATCATTTAAGACAATAATACAACGATGGGAAAATATAGAAGATATAAAAACAGACTGGAGATGTTCCTATCCAGCGAAAGAGGAAAACGAGTATTGAACTTCCTGTATAGTTGGGGTGCGTCCATCGTAATCCTCGGTGCGTTGTTTAAGTTATTACATATACCATACGCTAACCAAATCCTGTTCGTGGCGATGATCACCGAGTCTATCGTATTCTTTATCTCGGCGTTCGAGCATCCGAACAAGGAATATCATTGGGAAGATGTTTTCCCCGTATTGAAATCAAAGAACCCGATGGACCGTCCGGATTTCTCCGGTACGCCGATCTCAACCATGATCAATTCTACGGATAATGTAGAAGACGATGAGATAGCCGGGGGAATAAATATCGGTTCGGCAGCGTCTAAGGCGAATGCGCAAAGAGGTGGTTCCTTGAATATCGCAGGTAATCTGGACGTGACGGAAGAAGATACCAAGAACTTATCCGAGAGCATCAAGAAATTAAGCGGAGCGGCCGAGCAAATTTCCAAGATGGCGGAATTGACGGAAGCTACCCAAAAATATCTGGAGCAATTATCTGGCATGTCTGAGAACATGGAGCGTTTCAGCCAAGTGACTAATTCGCTTACGAACGTATCCGATACACTGTTGAACTCTTATAAGAGTATCACGGATAATTCCGATGGCATCAACCAAAACTCCCGTGGTTACGTACACCAGATGGAACAATTGAACCGTAACGTATCCGGATTGAATACCATCTATGAGATCCAGTTGAAGAGTATCAGTTCGCAGATCGAATCTATCGAACACATCAATAGTGGCTTGAATCGTATCCGTGAGATGTATGACGGATCGGTGGTAGATAGCTCCGTATTCCGTAACGAGACGGAAAAGATGACTCGCCAACTGGCCGAATTGAACCAAGTATACAGTCGTTTATTGCAAGCGATGACCGTGAATATGGGCTACCAACAACCGGCGCAGCCGCAACAACAACCTCAACAACCGATGTATCAGCAGCCACAACAGCCCGGTTACCAACAGCAATATCAGCAACCCTATGGTTACCAACAGCCACAACAGGCTCCGTATACAAACAACCCAATGAAGTAAAGAAATATGGCAGGAATATCAAATAATCCCAATTCTCCCCGTCAGCGGATGATCAACCTGATGTATCTGGTGTTCATCGCCATGATGGCACTGAATGTGTCGTCGGAGGTGCTGGATGGTTTTGAGTTGGTGGAAGGTAGCTTGCGAACCTCTATCGATAACTCCTCCCGCCGAAACAAGATCGTAGCGGACGAGATGGAAGCTTATTACCAAGAGAATCCCCAGAAGGTGGGTGAGTGGGCATTGAAGGCCCGTGAGGTGAAAAGAGCCTCAGATAGCCTCTATACGTATATACAAGATTTAAAGATCCGTATCGCTAAGGTAGCTGATGGCGAGAATGCCAACGTAAACAGCATCGAGCATAAGGATGATTTGGAAGCCGCCTCCCGTGTGATGCTCTCTCCTGTAAGCGGAGAAGGTAAAAAGCTGAGAGCGGAAATTGATAAGTACCGTATCTGGATGGGCGGCTTTATCGAAGATTCGGCGAAGACTGCCGTATTGGAGGCGAACCTAAGCACGACTCCCCCTCATAAAGCGGGGATCAATACCCGTACTTGGGAAGAGGCTTTGTTCGAGAATATGCCGGTAGCGGCGGCTGTTACCCTGTTAACAAAAATGCAAAGTGACGTTCGCTACGCCGAAGGTGAGGTCTTATCGAACTTATTGAATAGCGTAGACGTTGGCGATTACCGTGTGAACCAGATCACGGCGCAAGTAATACCGGAAAGCCAGATCGTAATGCGAGGAAGCCAGTACAAGGCGAATATCGTATTATCGGCGGTAGACTCCACGAAACGTCCTACGATCTATGTAAACGGAAAAGAATTACCTTACGAGAATAAAGGTGTCTTCACGGTGAATACCGGAGCTGCCGGGACATTCCCGATCAAAGGTTATATCGAGATGCCGAATAGCGACGGCAGCATCATGCGCCGGGATTTCGAGAGCGAGTATTTCGTGACCGAGCCGACAGCTACCGTGGCACCGACATTGATGAACGTATTATATGCCGGTATCGCCAACCCGATGCGTATCGCCGTCCCGGGTGTACCGAGCGGTAACGTGACGGCTACCATGACGAACGGCACATTAACCCGCAGCAAGGATGGTTGGGAAGCCCGCCCGTCTAAAGTAGGAACGGAAGCCGTGATCACGGTAAACGCTCGCATGGCGGATGGCCGGAACATAGAGATGGCAAAGACTACCTTCCGCGTGCGTGCCCTCCCCGATCCCCTGCCTTATATCGAGTATAAGGATCAAAATGGCAACGTCCGTAAGTTCAAGGGAGGTATGATCGCCAAACGTAGCTTGGTAGAGGCTGACGGTATTCTGGCCGCTATCGACGATGATTTGCTAAATGTAAAATATACGGTATTACGTTTTGAGCTGACTTTCTTCGACTCCATGGGTAACGCTATCCCGGAAGTGGCCGAAGGGACCAACTTCTCGCAACGTCAGAAAAACTATATCCGCAATTTAAGTAAGGGTAAACGTTTTTATATCACCCGTGTAGTCGCGAAAGGTCCGGACGGTATCGAACGTACCATACCGACTATCGAAGTAATCGTAAATTAAGATTCGCAGTATGAAACATCTGTATTACATAGCCGCTTTGGCCGCCACTTTTTTAACAGCGATGCCTCTTCATGCGCAAGAAGAAGTTGAGAACGAAGCTACGCAGCAACAACAAACGCGTCGCCGCTCGCCTCAAGCCAGCCGTGGGGAAAGAAACGATAAGAAAGATACCGGTTTACCCGAACTGACCGTACGGGCCCAAGATATGAACGAGCGTTTGACACAAGAGATCGGGAACGCTCGCTGGATGCGTATTATCTACCGGCAGGTGGACTTGATGAAAGAACAGAACGCTCCGCTTTATTACCCGACCCGCCCGATGAACGGACAGATGAATCTTTTCTCAGTAATCTTCCAGCTTTTAGGTGAGAACAAGATCAAGGCCTATGAGTATCTGGACGGATACGAGGAGTTTGACGAAGCCCATTTGATCAACTTCAAGGATTTGCTGGATCGCTTCTACATCCTTTATGAGGAGATACCGGGGAGAGCGGGTGAGGAACCGACTTTCGTAATCAATGAAAGCGATATACCTGCAGCCGACGTACGGTCTTATTATGTAAAAGAAGCATGGTATTTCGACCAGAATAATTCCGCTTTTGATGTCAAGATATTGGCGATTTGCCCGATCCTTACCTCTACAGGTGATATGGGAGAGACAACCATGCCTATGTTCTGGCTGCCTTACGAGAACATACGTCCGTATATCAGCAATTCATACATCATGACGTCTAATATGAATAACGCCATGACTTTTACGATGGACGACTATTTCCGTCGCCGGATGTTCGAGGGGGATATCATCAAGACCCAAAACTTGATGAATCTGCCATTGCAGGCGTATTGCCCGACACCGGATTCCTTAAAGAACGAGCAAGCTCGTATCGAAGGTCAACTGACGGGCTTTGAGAAATCACTCTGGTATCAACCGGATACGACTCAAGTAGCGGTAGACAGCAAAGCCGCAAAGAAAGCAGCCAAGAGAAGTGCCCGGAAAGACAAAGGCTCCACCAAGGAGGCCGCTCCAGAGAAAGCTGCTAAAGTAAAAGCGCCGAAAGCAGAGAAATCCGCCCCTGTGCGCAGTGTACGACGCAGAAGATAAAAAGAAGCACATATGCCTGTCATAGAGTAGAATCTATGATAGCTAAGAGAGCCTAATCTATGATAGGAAAGAGAACCTCGTCTCTGCCTTGCCATAGATTAGGTTCTCTTACATATTTCTACTTAGAACCTACCCATGTCCATTTATGCCAAATACCTTCCAACGGCCCATGTTTATGTCTTTCTGCCCACCATTTACAGAAGAGTACTTGCAAGAAGAAAAAGGCGATACCGATGAACATACTGACCGTATAACCGCAGTAAGGAGCCAAATTCAAGCCGATCGGGAAATAGATCAACGCACCGAAAAAGGATTGCGACACGTAATTCGTCAAACTCATCTTCCCATACGAGCGCAAGACGGAAGTGAAACGCCTAAAACCCTCCCATTGGTACAGTAACACGAAAGAGGTGACCAATACAAACGTGAAAGCGAATTTCTGCCACATATCAAGGACGACCCCGGCTGTCTGACGCACGATAGCGCTATCCGCCGTATCCATCAACAATACTTTCAGTTGGTATAAAGGACCGAAAGCAATTGCGGTAATTATCAAAGTCTTTATCCAAAAACGGGAATTCTCCTCCGAGGAGATAAATAGCTTCCTGCGCCCGATCAACATTCCCAGCATAAACAACCCGCAGGTCTGTACATACCGGCCGGCACCAACGGCCCAGAGTAAACTAGCCTTTTGTCCCAACGTCACGTTCTGCCAGATGAAATTCCATAAATCGCCCCGCTTCGTATGCTCCGCCATTTCAGCGTACATCGCTCCTACCCCTAAATTAGGTAATTGATAATCCGGATTAAACAGGCTAGCGATATAATGATACCACTCTACCGGCTGTAATAAAAAGATAACAGCCGTTATCAAGACAGCCTTATCGCTCCATTTACGCACGATAAACAAAACAACGCCCACGATCGCATACAGCAACAGCACATCGCCTGCCGGATAGAAAGCGGCGTTCAGCGTAGCAAAGAGCGTCAGCAACAACATCCGCCAAAGAAAACGGTAACCGAAGTCCTTCCCCTTCGCCTGCTGGTTCGAATACTGTATATAAAAGGTAAAGCCGAATAACAAGGCAAAGATGGAATATGATTTCCCGGCGAACAAGCCGAACACCACCGTGAATACACCTTCATTCAATACGTTCAACCATCCCGGCAGCGTAGCCGGGTCCGGATAGACCGGATAGATAAAATGTTCCACATGATGCACCAATAAGATGGCCAAGACAGCGAATCCACGTAGCGCATCCACCACCTCTACACGAGGTGATTTAGAGATTGTTGTTTGTTGCATACTATTTATTTGTTATTTGTTGTTTCTGTTAGCCATGCTACCTTTTGATCGGATTCATGCGGTTGGCCAATGATATCCGCATAAAGTTCCGGACGACGGGCATTTCGGTAACGATATCCTCCGGCCTGTCTCAATTTCTCGGGGATAGCCGTAGCGATCACGAAATCATCCCCCAGCTTACGGCATTCCGCCAATATATCGCCGAAAGGATCCAGAATCATCGAGCAACCGTTCTTGATCTCATTATAATCACGCCCGATCGGATTGGAGAATACCACATATACCGCATTGTCGTACGCCCTAGCGGGAAGCCATTTCATAAGCCAAGCACGTCCCTTCAGGCCATCGAACTCCTGTCGCAAGGAAGTCGGATCGTTTGCCCGGTTCTCCCACAACACAGGATCTATCAAACCAGCCCCGGGGCGAGGGGAAGGGGTACACATTGTCACGTGAGGCATGAAAATGATATCCGCCCCTAATAAGGCCGTGGCACGGACATTCTCTATGATATTATTATCGTAGCAAATCAATATGCCACATTTCCATCCCTTGATCTCAAAAACCACATATTGATCGCCCGGCAAGATATTCGGATTAATAAACGGATGTAGCTTGCGGTACTTTGCCTTCAAGCCATTGCCATCCACGCAAACTTGCGCTTTATAGATACGATCCCCATCCCGCTCAAAGAATCCGGCCAGTAGCGTGACGCCAAACTCTTTGGCGATGGCGATCAAGGCTTGCGTACTCTCCCCCGTGGGGATCGGTTCGGCAATAGCCAACAATTCCTCGCGAGACAAGTCCTTGGCAAACGTATATCCACAAACCGAGCATTCGTGAAAAGCCACTACATCCGCTCCCTCTACCGACGCTTTCCGGCACATCTCCCGGATGACTGAAAGATTATACACCTTATCGTTATCCCGTGTCTCGAACTGCACGGTAGCAATTTTCAATGGTTCCATGATATTTTGATTTAATTGGTTTATATATTTTTCGACTAGATTCGCAAAGATAACAATAATATACTACTTTTGCGGGATAACTTTTTCTACCGATCATGAATATCAGACAAACACGACAAGAAGATCTGGCCGAGGTAATGGCTATGTACGATTATGCACGCAGATTCATGCAAGAACATGGCAACGGCAATCAATGGATCAATGGATATCCTTCCGAGGAATTGATCTCCAACGAGATCAAGGCCAGCCATAGTTTCGTATGCGAAAATGAGCAGGGCGAGTTAGTGGGGACCTTTTGTTACATCGAGGGAATCGACCCTACTTACCTAAAGATCTATGAAGGCGAATGGCTGAACGATGAGCCTTATGCTGTGATCCATCGCATGGCCTCCAACGGTAAACAGAAGGGGATCTCCACCGAATGCTTGAAATGGGCATTCGCTCATTGCGATAATATCCGTATCGACACGCACCGGGATAATATCGTCATGCAGAATTTATTGAAAAAGTATGGGTTCAAGCAATGCGGTATCATTTACATCTCTAATGGCACGGAACGCATCGCTTTCCACAAAATAGTAAATGCAACAAATAAAGAATCATGAAACATCCTATTGACCTAGAACATTGGAACCGGAAAGAGCATTTCCTGTTTTTCGGTTCCATGGACGACCCTTTCTTTGGGCTGACCACCCAGATAGACGTGACCTCCATCTATAAAGAGGCGAAAGCGGATCATGCCTCTTTTTTCCTCTATTCCTTACATAAGATTATGACAGCCGTTAATGAGGTGGAAGAGTTCCGGTACCGGATCATCGACAACATCCCTGTCTGCTTCGACCGAATCCACGTGGGAACAACGATCGGGCGGGAAGACGGTACATTCGGCTTCGGCTTCTTCGAATATACACCGGACAGGCAACTGTTCCTTCAAAACGCACAGAAAGAGATCGAACGTGTGCAAGCTCTCACCGGCCTTTGCAAAGATAGGGAATCAGACCGGCAAGACTTAGTCCGTTTCTCCCCGGTTCCGTGGATCGCCTTCACGGAGATGAAACACGCTTCCTCTTTCCGTACAGGTGATTCTGCCACCCGCATCTCCACCGGAAAGCTGATCGAGCAGAACGGGCATCGGATGCTCCCTATCTCCGTAACGGCTCATCATGGCTTGATGGACGGCAGACATGTGTCTATCCTCTTAGATCGTATAGCGGATAAAGGTTAAAGACTTAGATAACAAACACCCTCGCCCTTAGAAGATCGACCATTTGCTTTTTAAGGGCAGAGGCATTCAATGGCTTAGAGGCATAAGCATCGAATCCGCTATTCATGACCTGTTCCTCGTCCGACGCAAAAGCATAGGCGGTAACGGCGATGATGGGAATGACTTCGGAGAGCTTACGGATTTCCTTGGTCGCCTCATATCCGTTCATTTCCGGCATATTGATATCCATTAATACGATATGAGGCTCATATTCCTTAAACAGCTCCACCGCCTCCTTTCCGTTCCAAGCGTGTACGATTGTGTAATCATTCTTCAGTATAGTCTCGAAAAGCTTGAAATTGCCGGCGTTATCTTCAGCGATAAGTACCGTCAACTTATCTTTCTCAACCTTTATCTTCTCAAAAATGACATCCTCCCTCACAGGTTTCTCCGGCGCTTTGTAGGGGAAGGTGAACCAAAACGTACTACCCTTCCCGATCTCAGACTCAACGCCCATCTCTCCCCCTAGATGATCGACAATCATCCGGCAGATAGAAAGTCCCAAACCAGTTCCTTGGGCGAAAGAATCCAACTTCACGAATCGGTCAAATATCGCTTCTTGTTGTTCAACGGAGATCCCCCGGCCGGTATCAGAGACATAGAAGCGCAGCATCTTTTTATTTAAGCAAGAATAACCGTAGCTTATAGAGCCTTGGTCCGTAAATTTAATGGCGTTAGTCAAAAGGTTGATGATAACTTGCATCAACCGATTCTTAGCGATAGATACATAACAATCTTTCTCCTTACGCTCAAACACCAGACGGACATTTTCATTTACGACCCTTTTACTCATGGAACGTTCCAGATCAGACAATAAGGTATTAACATCCACGTCCGAATACACGAACTCCAAGGTCCCAGCCTCTATCTTAGACAAATCCAAGATATCGTTTATCAATTGGAGTAGCAACGCGTTATTATTCTCAATGATCTCGGCATATTCCTGTTTTTCCTCCAACACGTCTGTCTCGGCAAGGATATTGGAGAAACCTACGATAGCATTCAGCGGCGTACGTATCTCATGGCTCATATTAGCCAAGAAGGCCGATTTAAGGCGATTGGACTCCTCCGCCTTGTTTTTTGCCTCCAGTAATTCTCGCTCAACCTCTTTCCGGTCGGAAATGATCAAGGAAGAACCAACCAACGTGAGAGGTTTCCCGTTCTCATCCTTTTTCTCCACGGCGGCACAAGCTTCCACCCACTCCAGCCCGTGCAATCCTTTATTCGGATTATAGATCCGGTATTCCTCCTTTATCTTATTCACCTTACCGAGGATAAGTGACTCATAAGCCTTCCTTACCTTTTCGCGGTCTTCCTTATAGATTTTGGAGAAATACTCGGTATCGGGAACCGTCAGCTGGTTCTCGTCAAATAGTCCGGAGAAATTCACGTTCACTGCCTTATTCACGTCACAAAGAATCGTATGCTGAACCAAGTCCCACTTCCAAGGAGTGACATTCGCCACGTCCAACGACATGGACAGTTTCTGGTTCACGGTGCGGAGCACTTGCTGCGTCTTCGCTAATTCCGAAACATCAACCATAAAAATATCCACACAACCCGGGGTATTCGCTGATATGATCAAAACATTGAAGTAACAGTCTGTCGGCTTGTAGTAATATTGTGTATTTATTTTTTTATTTTCCGAGAAAATAAGATGACAAACTTTTAAATACCGCGACATTTGCAACGGATGAATTTCCGAGCCTTTTTTCCCTATATAAGATTTGTCACACTTCAATAAAGCCTCCAATGCCGGATTTAGCTCTAAAATAACATAATCAGTGGGATACTCTTTTTCATCGAATAGGATACGTTGTTTCATATAGCAAATAGGCATACTATTGACCAATCTGCTATAATTTCGCATAAACATTATCTCTTTCTCCTGATACAATCGAATCCTATTCAATGACCGGATCCTCATGAACACAACAAAAGCAATAAATAAAAGAACACCGATCCCTGCGTTAACATAATCGCCATATTGTTCCCAAAACGTAGGAGGTCTCATATAGAATATCGTATCCGCAGGATAACCTGACGAAAACATCCCCCTATTTACCAAGACCGGATAGTTTAATACTGGATGGGGCTGATCCGGAGTTATAATGGTATTGAATACTTCATTTCTCAAAAGTCCGTTAATCGTGTTAATAAGGGTATTGGAAATATTCGACGCAGGGAAGAAAAATCCTCCCGCCATACCATTCTCCACAATATCCATATCATTCAAGGTAAAGACAGGCAGATCCGTATACGAACTGATCATGCGGTAGGTATCCGAACTTAACACCTCTTTATTACCTTGTGTATGTAACAATATCCATGAGTAATATAATATGCCTGTCTGTTTGTCCGCATTTTGCAGAATATCTATCAATTCATCAGTCTGTATATCACCGGCAGTGACCAGTTCCAATTTGACATCCGGGAAATTATTGGTTATGGCTTTATGTATGGAATTCTGGTTTTGCGCACTAATATACCGCTTATCAGAAAGAAATAAAAGTCGACGCATATCCGGATTCGCTTGCTTCATAAGGGAAACTGTCTCCATGATATATTCCGGCACATAAATAATTGTCAATTCTCTCTCGGTCTCGACAATATCCGATAAGTTCTGTCGTTCTGGTTCAGGACAAGCTTTTTTGGAAAGATAATATTCCCGGGGAGCTAGATAGTCCTTCTCTACGCAAACCAAATAAGATAACTCCCCACCCCATTTCTCGTTGAGCCTGTCTTTTAACAAAGCGTATGAGCTATTACCTAGCAAAATGATTAATTTAGGGGCCTTCTTATATTTGTCCAATAAATATAAGGTAAAATCTTCCACGTCCTTCTCATTTTTCATCAGCATCACATCCATATGCTCCGTATAGGCATCAATATCCTCATTACCCGCTACCATACGTTCATAGATCGGAGTCGTAAAAATACGGCTCCAAGGCGTGGATTCCGTATAAGAATTAATAATAAGGATATAGTCCGCCTGTCCGTTATTTGATAGAGCCAAGCACTGGGATGAGATAAGTATCAACAAAATTGTTAGCAAAAAGATAGATTTATGGTAACCACCCTTTAATATCATGACCTCTTATTTATTTATACTACAAATCAAGAAAATGAGTCAAGCTTTATGCATATTACCCGGCTCTAATAAAGATCGTTCAAAGATACATAATAAATATTAACTACTACAGGATAAGGCACATAAATTACGCTACTATCCGTGAAATAGCTTTTCTATCGATCGATGAATTAAGCTTTCACTTACATCGAACCGGAATAACCATTCGATGTTTTCCTTATGAATCAGATCCATTAAATAAACATTAATTCTTTCCCAACACTTTTTAGCGAGAAGTTTTTGTTCCGATCGAAACGTTCTATGAACAGGACGAACGAACGGATCATTAAAAAATTATCACGATGGAAAGAGAAAAAGAACAAGGTTCTGACCGGCTTGACACGGAGGAACGCAAAGAGTTGAACGACTCTGATTTCGGATTACCCGAAGAACGGAAATATCCTATGCCTGACGCCACACACGTACGGGCGGCTGAATCCTATTTTCGATACGCTACCGATCAGCAAAAGCCAGAATTGGCTCGTAACATCTTGAGAAAAGCCAAAGAATTCGGAGTTGATGTCGGAAGTCCGACAATCTTAGAGTGGGCAAACCGATACTGACACCCACTTTGATCTCTTATTCACCAATATAACCGTATGTGTTTGGTAGCACATACGGTCATAGCAGGTTATTTACGCACCTGTAAAAAGCGTTTTGTCAAATATCTGCGAACCGGCTCGTCATAGAGTTTCAAACTAATGTAAGCCAACACGATACTTCCGACAACTAATGCCACCGCCTCCGGCCATGCTTCCGCGAATGTAAGGTTCTCCTTCTTCACCCACCCAAAATACAAGTATATAAGTGGATAATGTACCATATACAAAGGATAAGAGATATCTCCCAAGAATTTACAGATACGGGCGGAATGCTTATCGGTTGTTTTCCCGGAAGCCCCCAGATAAACAAGCATAGGGAATATTAGGATCGCACATACGGAATCATAGATACCGTTCATCCATAAAGCCTCGCCATTACCGACATATGGCATGGAGAGTAAAACGACGATCGCCAAGCTGCATATCCAAAAAGCTCCTTTGACAGGAATGGGCTTAAAAACGCGCGACATTAATAATCCGATAGAGAAAGAAAATAACACACGCAAGAAACCACCGATCAGATTGTATTCTTCCATCGTCCACCCCACACCCAGATGGCCCGCACCGGAAAAATTGAATATAGCGAACGAAGCCAATCCGATTCCCGCCAACACGACAAGCGCCGTAAGCGCCTTCGTTGACATCCGACGAATAAACAACGCATACATAATATTCCCGATATACTCAAAGAACAAAGACCAACTAGGCCCATTCAAGGGATACATCTCTCCATTCCCGCGGATCTCAGGCCCGGAGCCGGGTACAGCCGGTATCAAAAAAAGGTTGATAAGCAAAGCTAGCATCACCATGGATATGGAGACCTGCGTGCCATCCCACTTCTCACACCCTTGTATACAAAACGCGATAACTCCCAAAACAGCTCCAAGGACAACCATCGGATGCAAACGGATCAATCGACGTTTGATAAAATCCTTTGTCGTCATGGTTTTCCACCGGTCGTCATAGGCATAACCAATCACGAATCCCGATAGGATAAAAAAGAAATCAACGGCTAAATACCCGTGATTAAATCGTTGGTCGATAGGACTCGTCGCAAAGGCTTCGAATACATGATAAAATATAACCATTAGCGCGGCGACACCTCTCAATCCATCAAGAAGGTCATAATGAGGTTTTGTGTCCGCAAATGCGGCCGCTGAGATTTTTGAGTTTGACATTAATTGTTTGAGCTTATTTTTGATATTACTATTACTTCTAATTTCCGCAAAAATACAAAAAGGCCCCATCTTTCACGTTATTAGACAGTTCTTTTTTCATTAGTTACACATAAATAAGGTCGCAAAATACGAAGTCCCCAGCAAAGCTTACGCCTGCCGGAGACTTGTTTCTTTATCCGTACTCCATCCTCACGGAGGTACTTACGGACCTCTTAATTTATTACTTTAGTATTAATATTAATCCAACTCCCGCCTGCTCATCCGTCACGGATTACTTGGGATCGAAACCCTCACGGGAATTGTTGATTATCTTATTTCATTATTCCTTTATTGAATATCCTTATTTTACAGCTACTTTCACTGTCTCGTTACCTACCGTTACGAATACTACACCAGCAGGAGCGGCGATAGTAGCGTTGTCGGAAGTAAGAACCGTCTCAGCAACTGTCTGGCCTAATACAGTACGAACGTAAGCAGTCTCGCCTGCGGCACCTTGGATAGTTACGACACCGTTACCGGCTACAACTACGATAGAAGATTCTTTTGCGTCGATAGATTCGTTGGCTGTCGGAACCTCTGTGCCAAGCGTGAAGACCATTGCCTTTTCTGGATTTGTTGTTAAACCTAACATACCATTCAAAGCATATACATAAGCTGTCTTATAAACATCACCCTCTTTGACCTTTCTTTGAGAAGAAACGAAATATTCATCATCTCCCTCCGCAAGTGTGATATTAAATTTGAACGCATCCAATCGATCTGTTGATTTCACGCTCTTGTCATCGTTAAGCTCCTTAACAACCTTAACGGTCTCACCTTTCACGGTAGTAGTGATTGTATCAACCCCCGTAAGGATAGCCGGGCGGAAGATAACCTTCGTCTCAGACTTGCCTGAACCTTCCAAATAATATTTCTCGTCCGTATATTGTTGCGCAGAACCTTCAACGAAATAATGCAAAGAATCTGTCGGATTGAACATGAACATTCTCTCAGCCGGTCTTTCCTCACCTTCAGCCACCTCAATACCCTTAGAGATATAGAATGACGGAGTCTTAGCCTTGCTATCCGCTGTATCTAACCAGAAGATCATGCTTTCAGCGGACAAGATGCCCTCGTTGAAGCCATTCTTATTCAACTGATAGTTGATAGAGCCTAACATATTGTCAAAAGAAGCGTGACGAGGTTTAGCGGCCAATGACGGGTTGAACGGATTAGCGTCCAAAACCTCAACGTTAGCGTAAGTCTTATTAATATCATCAGCAGATTGGTAACGATTGGCCGCATAAGTAATAGCCATAGAAGTAGTATTTACGCTAGCCATTTTTGCACTACTACCAGTTGAGCCATCATAGCTAAGCTTACCGTCTGTTACAGCGCTCACCGCAACTAAAGAATAAGCGCCAGCGGCATTCTTAACAACAGCGAACTCTGTAGCAGCATCAGCAGCCTTATCTCTAGATGCGGCATCGCCAAGATATTTAGCATCATCACCTTTAGCCTCCGTATAACGCAAGACATAAGTCGGGACAACCAATGTATCGCCATCAGCCTTCATGATAACCTCACCCTTATCATTTAAATAAGCGAAAGCATTTGTGCTTATCACATAATCCTCAACACCTTGCAGAGATTTAGTAGAATGATCTTTAGCTCCCTTTATTCTTTCCGGATAAAGAACGATTAAATTCTCCTCTTTGGTTGAAGCCTTCATTGTTTTAGTAGCATTGTCATCAATAGCGTAAAGAGCTTTCTCTCCGAATAACGCGTCCTTACCATTGAATGTCATCTTAAAGCCTTCAGCGATCTGAGTATCCGTGAATACCTTATATCCGTCCGTACGAGTCGTAGCGATCGTGTTGAACTTAACGGAAGTATTGTTTGCTAAAGCTAACGCTGTTGTTACACCCTTATTTGCGGCGATTGTTACATCAGAGCCATTGTACTTAGCGTTAACTACCTTATAGCCACCTTCAGCGCCATTAGGTTGTAAACGTAATACTAAATCATCACCAGTCTCACGGTTTGTCAATGTAAATTCATATTTGCCGTTGAAGCCAGAAACGATCCATTGTGATACCGGCATAGTGAAATCTACGCTATTATAAGCGGCGACACTTAAGCTTGAACCATCAGCAGGATCTATTGTCAAATACTTATGGTACTCAGTTTGTGAATCAGCCTCATCATTCTCACTCTTGGTTGAGCTAGTGAAGTAGATATTAACCACATTCTCAATGTTTTTCTTCAACAATACTGAAGCGTCAAGGTAAGAGTTTTCACCTAGTTGAGGATGGATAGCGGAATATTTCGTTCCTGACATTAGAACAGAAGTAACATAAGTTTTCGTATCAGAAACAGATGGCTTAACAGCAGCTACGTAAACCTTCGTCGCAGTTGTTGTTTGATCTTTTTTCTTATAATCAACAGTCAACGTCAATTTACCATCCTCATTCAATACGTCTTTCGCCGTAATCGTAAAGTTTGCGTTAGAGCAAGAGTCAGCGTTGGCCGTAGCAACCGATCCCTTCATCCAATACAAAGCATATCCCTCATTGTCTTGCTTACCATTGATGTCATAACGATTAGAGGGATCTAAAGCTAAGAATGTAATTTCTTGAGCCGCTGTCAAGATTGCGTCATTATCTGGAGTCTCTGCATTTACCGCGCTAACAAATGCCTTAACTTTCTTCGAATCACCTTTCACGAAATAAGTACCGGCAGCCAACTTATTCTCATCAGAAGGTTGAGTTGCCGCAACCTCATCCGTAAATGATACGGGAACAACCTTATCAAACAAATTTCCAACTAGTTCATTCGTTGTATAATCGAATGACAATGTTGTGCCATTTGAATTATAGTCATTCAAATAAGCGGCATCAATACCCTCTGAACAAGAGAATGCTTTCAAGCCACTCTTTACTTCTTTTGTAGGCACAGTTACTGTATACAAACCAGAGAATTTCAACTTGCCCTCTGATACAGCGAACTTAGCATTCAATTCAGAAAGATTCTTGTCGGTAGCGGCAGTCAACGCATTACCGTCTTTACCGGTAACTACCTGATAAACCACACCACCAACATTAGCCCACAACTCAAAAGAGTTAGATGAATAATTACGGATAGTAAATACGACTCCTGTAGTTGCATTACCATCAGCATCACCAAAAGAAATAACCTTCTTTTTGTCCTTTGTCGTAAGAACATCTGTAACCTTCAACAATGCACTCTCAGACGCACCTAGATAAAAGCTCATTCCATTAGCAAGAGCCGTCTTATTCTCGCTATAGGAAATTACGTTCTTAGCCGTAAGATCAGTAGCGGCATACGCAGCATTAAAAGCAGGTCCACCTAGCAGTAAACCAGCTGTTAACAAGGTAAAAATCCTTTGTTCATAAATTCAAAATTTAATATTAATAATAGTGTTAATTAAAGTCCATCCCGTCGTTTAGCACCCTTGTTTTACTCGAAAACGACTAGTCTAAACGATCGTCTAAATCTTGCGTTTTTTAAGGGGGTAAAAAGAATGGTTCGTGAAAGGAATCGGCTGTTTCGTAACGGATAGCCTATTTGATTGATAAGAAAGAGGATAAGGGGTGAAAAAAATAGCTCAGAAGGGTTGCAAGTATCGAAGAAACGCGTACCTTTGCAAATGACTAAAAGAATCGATCGTTTAAACTAGTCGTTTCTATCCCATAAAAGATTGTCAAACATCAACGTATTTAACTATATATAATGTACAGGCGTACATTAAAATAATGTAAACCTATCAAAGCATAAGATCTGAATCAAGCTTCCTCTTTGACACAAAAGTACTGATAGTACCGCTAGCTTCGGGTTATAGGTATTTTATAGGTTCACCCGATAATCATTGGGGGTATCTTTAGGCTCATCTATATTTCAGCCGGCAGCCTAAGATAAGTCGACCTACAGAAATATAGAAGTCGGCCAACAGATGAGATCATGGGATAACCATTGCCATATAAATCGCTGTCTTATATCCTGTTAATCAACAGGCCAACTCACTTGAGAAAGGCTTCCCAAGTGAATAACTAACCACTTCCAGACTCGTAAGCTTACGGCTACCCCCAGCCGTAAGTTATTCACCTGACAAGGCATAAATTATACATTAAGCGTCTCTCCCCCGATGGTTATCGGGAAATGGCAGAGGAACTATAGATACAAGTAGCCCATTTGTCTTTTTGACAACTTGTAATCTTAAGTCCCAGAGAAACGATTATTCCGTACCTAAGTGCGTCTCGCTTCCAAATTCGAGAGAAAAAAACAGCAATTCTCTGTTTGATAGTTGTTTGCTGAAAAACGGCCTTTCGTTCCAGCCGAAATAATTCACCCTAGTTCATGTTTTACGGTCGTAATGCGGTAATAATGCCCAACGCTACCGCATGTGAGGGCCGATACCTATATATGTGTAGGCTTACGCCACTATATGTGTAGCTTGACACGACTATATGTGTGGGTTGACACTGCTATATGTGTGAGTTGATACAGCCATATGTGTAGGTTGATACGTATATATTCGTTAAAAAGTGACGCTTATCGTGTTAAAAAGCGGTTGCGGCAGCTTGTTCGCGCTCCCCGTTTACGCTCGTTGGCTTTTATAGCCAGAGAGCCGTGTCGTGAAAAAGAAGGTATTTCAATCAAAAAGATACCATTCATCGCATTAAGCTGACATCCGTGATTCTTGTCTTATCCCTTTGAATTAAGTCTGTCCCCAATAAATATCGGGTGAGCGTTTACTTGATTAATATTGGAAATATATGAACGATGAATCTGCAGAAAAATATCTTGAGGCAACGATTCGTCAGCAACCACGTCACTGGCTCATAGACAAAAAACGAAACGGCAGACATCTCCGCCGTCCCGCCCAAAAGAGATAGCCTTATCTCTGTTTGTACACATGTCAAGGTTGGTTATTTACTGATATCAGGGCCTATATAAACCCTGTTTTTCATATCGTGCGTAAACATAAGACTTTTTTTCGACAAAAGAGCAGATTCCTTCTTCTTTTTGGGAATACATGTTCTAAACATGCCACACTACCTCTTGGCTACTAGCGTGAGCTTCTATTATAGAGGAACTATGAAAAAGCATTTTACATCAAAACATAAAGCTAAATCCTTTCTTCTGCGAAGCATTGAACCGTTCAATCTCCAAAGAAAGGGATTTCTTTAACTGATTAGCCATAAATATTAAGAAAGACCTGCGTATGATGCAAATTGCCTTCAGTCGTTTTAAGGATTTTCTGAAAGAACAGTACCCATTATATGAATGCAACATCAAACCCGAATTTATCACTAAGGATATGATGGTTCTGTTTGTGGACTATTTGCAATCCCGTAGCGTTGGCGAGGGAGCAAAAAGTATCTATCAGCGTTTCAAGAAAGTGATACGCTATGCCATCGAACACGATGTGATACTGAAAGACCTTACATATAAGAATGTAGACTACTCAAACAAGCTATTGAAGTTTGAACAGAATAAGACCAAAGGGCATTCTTCTGCTAGTGGAGTAGTCATTCCTTTGAATGACGGTTTGGTCTCTATTATTGGTGAACCTCTTGCGGATGGCAACAAAGATGTGCTTATATTTAATCTACCATCCTATGAAAGCTGCTGTAAATCAGTAAAACGTTGGGTGAAAAGATCCGGAATAGACAAGCACATAAGCTGGCATTGTGCCCGTCACTCATTTGCAGTGAATATCCTTAACAATGGTGCTAATATTAAAACAGTAGCCAGTTTGCTCGGACATAGCGGGCTGAAACATACGGAGAAATACACCCGTGCAGTAGATAAGCTAAAAGAAGAAGCAATTAATAGTCTACCCGAATTAAAACTTTGATAATAAAAATAGTAACTTTGCAAAAAGTACCAAAATATGAACTTTGAATCGTTAGTAAATCATATCAGTGCCATTCAAGACACGCTGTAAGCACAAGCAGCACACTCTGTAAACCTTGCACTAACTTCCCGTAACTGGCTTATGGGCTGTTATATCGTGGAATTTGAACAAAACGGAGAAGACCGTGCAGCCTATGGTGAGCAACTCTTGAAGAAGCTGGAAAAACGACTGAATACCAAAGGGCTTAACGAACGTAGATTCCGGGATTTCAGACGTTTATATCTTGTGTATCCACAGTTGAAAGATGAGGTTCTTCACTACGTTATGTCAGGTTCGAAAATTCGGCACACACCGTCTGCCGAATTCATTGCACCAATTCGGCACACACCGTCCGCCGAATTACAACTAACTGATAGACAAAACAATGCATTGACGCTATCACCTAAAAAGGTCTTTAACAAGTTACCCTATTCTCATTTAAAAAGTATATCTCAATTAGACAATCCGACTAAACGTGCTTTTTATGAATTCGAAGCAATTAGGGGATGCTGGTCTTTTAGAGAACTGGAACGTCAAATCAACTCATTATATTATGAGCGTAGCGGACTATCCAAAAACAAAGAAGCACTTTCAGCATTAGTACAACAACAAACCACACAACTACAGCCTGCGGATGTAATAAATACTCCCTTGACCTTAGAGTTCTTAGGGTTAAATGAACGGGCATTAGTTACAGAGAATGATTTAGAGCAAGCCATCCTTGATAATTTACAAAAGTTCCTTCTGGAAATGGGACACGGCTTCTGCTTTGAAGCTCGCCAAAAACGCATACTGATAGATGAAGATTACTTCTTTGCTGACCTCGTTTTCTATCACCGCATATTGAAATGCCATGTCATAGTGGATTTAAAAATTGACAAATTCCACCATGAATATGCATCCCAACTGAATATGTATCTAAACTACTTCAAAGCAGAAGTAATGCAGCCCGATGATAATCCACCAATCGGTATTTTGCTTTGTACTGAAAAAGGAGATACTTTAGTTCGTTATGCCACAGCAGGATTAGACCCAAATATTTTTGTACAAAAGTATAAAATCCAGTTGCCCAGTGAGGAAGAAATCAAGAGATTTCTTTCAAAGGAGATAGGCTAACAACTTTCAATAAAAACAAAGGTTTAGTTCATTTTAGATATACAGGAGAAATGGGCCAAACTTAATCTGTAACCTTTTCATTATAAAACCTCAAAAATTCCATTTCACCCACCTGCTTTAAAAATTTCTGATTTTCAATAAAGTCTTGTCCATACTTTAACCAACGTTTTGTAAAACCTTTGAACTTAGTACAAGGAAATAGATGACATAGGTAGCAGTGTGTTATTCCTTTCTCAACGCAACACAGGTAAAATGTTCTACATTTTTCACAGCGGGTTTTGTTTTCCTCTGCTCCCTGACAAATTTTTTCATCTCGTGTGTAGCTTGGACAACCGCCACAGAACACACCACAAGCAGGAATACGACCATGATATGGTTTTATTACAGATAAGGTTTTTGCCATCCAAAAATTAGTCAAATTCAATTTATTTGCCTGTCGTTTTTGTTCCTTCTTCACCACGTATTTTTGCTTCTCAAAGAATGGACGAGCAGTTAGACTCACTTCTGATGTGATTTGTATAATACCTTCTGTAATAGCATATCGTTCTATTTCTTCCAAAAGCATAGTTGCAATGCCTTTGCCTTGAAAGTCTGCGTGAATGAACATAGAGTGCAGATAGCCTTGCGGCGTAATGGATGAAAAACCTACAATCTGAGACAGTTGATTAACAGCCACAATAAAATAGTGAGTCTTTATCATTTCCTCTATATTGGAAAGATCATCTCCGCATGATGCCCAATCTTCAACTTCATCCTGTGAATAATCACGCCTGTTTACTACAAGCACGGTATTCTTATATAAATCTCTCAGTTCAGCACTATCAGATTGTTGCGCTATTCTGATTTTAAAGTCCATTTTCATCTTTGGTTTTGTATCTTTTCGTATAATACCTTATTATCATTAAGGGTTAAAACATATATCTGTTTTTCCGAATTATCGTTAAATGCTTCTTCTTCAAAACTTCCAAACTTGTGAATAATATCAAATCCAGCCCGTTCCAGATATGAATCCAATTCTTGAGGGAAAAACATCCTCATGTCCAAATTCTGGATTGAATGAAACTCTCCATTGATAAAATAGTGCCATTCTATGCGATTGATTTGGGTTGTACTCTCATAACGCATTGTTTGTTTTATCAACACATCCCGTCCATCATCCGTTGTATATTCGGCAATTACTGCCTGCACTTTTTCGCTCTCGACAATATACTGGATGTTGGGATTAAAGCAATCTAACAGAAATAAGCCTCCTGCTTTGAGATGATTTCTAACGCATCCTAACGCATTGAATAAATCTTCGTTTCTGTATAAATGGTGGATTGAATTAAATGGAATAAAGATTAGGTCGAATTTTTCTTGCAAGTCAAGCATTCTAATATCTGCTTCTATGAAATCAATCACTAATTCTGCTTCGATAGCCTTCATCTTTGCTTGTTCGAGCATTGAGGGTGTGTAATCTACTCCGCAAATGCTGTATCCATCTTTGGCAATGGGGATCGTAAGTCTGCCTGTACCACAGCACAGTTCAAGTATTTCAGCCTCCTTATTTTTCGGTAGCCACTTTTTGTAGAATTGCAAATCAGATAGAAAGGTATTTAATCCATCATATATATTTGCATCATAAATCAACTCACCAACCTTGTAACCTATATTCATTTATATTCTCCAATATTCATTGTTTCATATTTATATACCAAACTTATTTCTATTCTCTTTCGTGTCCGGATGGATATGCCATAGATTAACCTTATTTTCCTTTATTTCTGCAACCCAAATAGCATGAACATTATTTAGAACCTGATCTGATTTAACATACCCACAGGGTTTTTGGACTGACCAAAAAAATTGTCTAGCCGTGGATAGTCCTGCCGAATAATTACATACAAAAAAAGCTTGACTGATTACTCAATCAAGCTTTTCAACTTCAGTACCCAGAGCCGGGATCGAACCGGCATGGAAGTGAATCCACTGGTGTTTGAGACCAGCGCGTCTACCAATTCCGCCATCTGGGCATTTTTGATTAACCTTTTAGCTTTAGCAGTAGGTTTGTTTCTCAAATGCGTTGCAAAGGTACAGCTTTTTTTTAAACCCGCAAGCGTTTGGGTAAAAATTTTCAAATATTTTTTTCACAGTGGGAATATGTATGGGATTGTTTCGCATAGAAAGATTATTTCGTTACATTTGTAAACGTATAATCATAATAACAGCCAATATCATGAAAGATAATTATTGCGTCATCATGGGAGGCGGAATCGGTAGCCGTTTCTGGCCTTTCAGTAGAGAAAGTTACCCAAAGCAATTCCTTGATTTTTTTGGGAGCGGACGGTCTTTACTGCAAATGACATTTGATCGCTTCGCAAAAATCATCCCTACTGAAAATATATACATCGTTACCAACGAATCTTATGCGGACTTAATCAAGGAGCAGTTGCCGGAATTAGCGGAAGAACAAATACTTTTGGAACCGGCTCGTCGCAATACAGCCCCTTGTATCGCTTATGCGGCTTATCATATTAAGGCATGCAATCCGGAAGCCAATATTGTCGTAGCCCCTTCCGACCATCTGATCTTAAAAGAGGATGTTTTCTTGAGGGACGTTCAAAAAGCGTTGGATTTCGTGAAGAGAAACCGTGCGTTGGTCACCTTGGGCATCAAGCCTAGCCGCCCGGAAACAGGATACGGATATATCCAAAGCAGTGATACGGTAGTAGATGATTTCACCAAGGTGAAGACCTTTACTGAAAAACCGGATCTCGAGTTGGCAAAGGTATTTATGGAAAGTGGAGAATTCTTCTGGAATTCAGGCTTGTTCGTCTGGAACGTGAATACGATCTTGGAAGCGTTCTCTAAATATCTCCCGGATATCAGCAGCCGTTTCGATCTAGGTAAGGATAAATTTAATACCCCGGAAGAAAAAGCGTTCATCCAAGAGAATTTCCCTTATTGCCTAAATATATCCATCGACTACGGTATCATGGAGAAAGCACACAACGTATATATGCTATGTGTAGATTTCGGTTGGGCCGACCTCGGTAGCTGGGGATCTTTGTTCGACCTAGCGAATAAAGACGAAAATGAGAACGCAGTATTGAAAAATAACGAGGCAATGCTATACGAATGCTCCGGCAATGTGATCGCATTAAATAACCCGAAACGTCTAGCCGTTATCCAAGGGCTAAAAGATTGCATCGTGGCCGAGTCTGGAAACGTATTATTGATTTGTAAGAAGGATGACGAACAACGTATCAAACAATTCGTAGCCGACGCTAAAATCAAATACGGAAAAGAATACAACTAATTAAGAATTGAGAATTGAGAATTATCGGCAAGCGGTATTCATTCTCAATTCTCAATTTTCAACTTCTTAGCAAGATATCGTACAGGATACCACGCAGCCAAAAAGCCTATCGTTAATACCGTTACAAAGACTGTTATTATATCGACCGGGACTACACGTACCGGATAAGCCTCTATAATAAACGCTCCGGCAGCTTCCCCTAGTTTTATAAAGCCAAACTCTTGTTGTAGCAAGCAAAGTACAACCCCGATCAAGACTCCGATCAAAGCTCCAAAACCGGAGATCATCCAGCCTTCAAACAAGAAAATCCGACGGATCAGACTGTCATCAGCCCCCATATTACGCAGTGTACTCACATCCTCCTGTTTCTCGATCATCAACATGGATAAAGAACCCACCACGTTGAATAAGGCGATCGCCAATATAAAAGTAAGGATCAAGAAGGTCATCCATTTCTCGACTTGCATCATCTTGAAAGAAGCCTCTTGTTGCTCAAAACGGTCTTGCACGATATATTGATCACCTAGGATACGTTGAATCTCTTTCTTTACCGGAGCGATATCCCCGCTATCTTTCACCTTCAACTCCACCGCTGTCACTTCTTTATCATAATTAAATAAAGAACGGGCCAATGACAAAGGCACGATCATATATGAATCATCGTAAACCTGTTGGTCCGTACGAAAGACAGCACCGATATAAGCATATTCCAAATTGAAAGAAGAAGCCGGATTCGCCATGTTCACCTTCTCCTCCCGCTTCGGAGCGTAGATCTCTAGCGGAGAGACAAAGCCTGCGTTTATTCCTAGCGAGAAAGCCAATCCGATCCCCATATTCGCGTAATTCGCCACCTCGTCATTCAGAAGGAACTTTCCATCGATCAAGATACTATCGATCTGCGCCAGTTTCTCATATTGCTCGTCTACACCTTTCAAGGTAGCTACACCCTGACGATCTCGATAACGGACCAAGGCATTGTCCTGCAATACCTCACTAAAACAAACAATGCCGGGCAATTCCCTCACCTTACGTATCTCTTCCGAGGTCGGGTCGAAAACCTTCCCTTTCCGAGGCATGATCTTCAACTCCGGATCAAAATTGCTGAAGAGAGAAGAGACCAAATCGTTGAAACCATTATAGACCGACAAGGCGCATACTAAGGCGATCGTGGCGACAACAACCCCGCATACCGATACCATCGATATGATATTTATGGCATTGTGCGACTTCTTCGAAAAGAGATATCGCCGGGCTATATAGAACGGAAGATTCAAGGCTCCTCTGATTACTTATGCAAAAGATTGTCGATATTCTCGATATAATCCAATGAATCGTCTATAAAGAAGCTCAATTCAGGAATCTTACGAACCTGCAAACGAATACGTTGCCCCAAATCAAAACGGATCGCTTTCGTATTGCTCCGTATAGCCTCCAATAGCTCTTGCGATTTATCCGACGGGAAAATGCTTAAATAAGCTCTCGCCACACTTAAATCCGGACTTACACGAACTACGCTGACAGAGACCAATACGCCATGCATTCCTTGCGTCTGCTTCTGAAATATATCACTCAACTCCTTCTGAAGAAGGCGTTCGATCTTTTGTAATCTAGTACTTTCCATACGCTTTATTATTTACTTTTTCCAGATCATCGTCAAGCCGTCACGTAAAGGGAGGATCACCTTCTCTACCCGATCGTCTTGCTTAACCTTTTCATTAAAAACTAGTATTCCCTTCGTTTGTTTATCGGAAGGATGCACTTCTTCTACCACTTTACCGTCCCAAAGCGTATTATCCGCGAGAATCAAGCCGCCCGGACGGACCATCGGGAATACCAAATCATAATACTCGGAATACAGGCGTTTGTCGGCATCGATAAAAACCATATCGAACGTCTCATCCAAACGGGGGATAATCTCCATCGCATCCCCAAAATGGACTTTTATCTTGTCCTTATGTAGCGAGCGGGAAAGATATTTCATGATAAAATCCTCCATCTCGTCATTGATCTCGATCGTATGGATCAACGCCCCCTCTTCCATGCCTTCCGCCATACACAAAGTGGCATAAGACGTATAAGTCCCGATCTCCAAGACTCTTCTCGGACGAATCATCCGGCAAAACATCTTCAATATCCTACCCTGCAAATGCCCGGATAGCATACGCGGACGGAGAAGGTTCACATTGGCGTCGCGATTCAACGCCGACAGCAAATCCCCTTCTTCATCTATATGAGAAAGAATATACGCATCAATCTCGCCCGTAAACATTCCTCTTACTCTTTAAAAGTAGGCAACTGATATTGCGTGCCGGCATCCAGCACCTTTCCTACGTTGTTAATCTCCAAAAAGCTGGTACCGCCACCTTCGCCGAAGCTACCGCTCAAATACGCTACCATATCGTTGCGAGTGATACGTCCGCTATGGATCAGCTGGTTCAACGCATCATAGAAATATCCCCTACGACTGTCGTTGTACGGCTGATGAACCGCCCATACCCCATAAGAAAGACCCAACATACGCATCACACGAGGATTATAGCATATAGCGAACACAGTAGAGGTTCCGCGGAAAGCGGCCAGATAACGTGCCGTACGACCCGTATAACTATCCGTGATAATCGCCTTCACATGTAATTTAGAAGAAGACTTAACGGCTTGTTTCGCCAAGAAAGAAGTCACGTCTAAATCATTCCCCTCGATCGGCACACGGATATCATTCGCGGAAAGCTTAGTCTTCTCAGCTTCACGAGCCACTTTCGTCATGGTCTGTACCGCCTCGATCGGATATTTTCCATAAGCCGTCTCACCGCTTAACATCAAAGCATCCGTACGATAATAAATAGCGTTGGCGATATCCGTAACCTCGGCACGAGTAGGACGAGGATTATTAATCATGGAATGAAGCATTTGCGTAGCCACGATAACCGGCTTCTTCACCTCCACGCATTTACGGATCAGCATACGCTGGATACCCGGGATCTTCTCGGCCGGAACCTCGATACCCAAGTCACCACGAGCGATCATGACGCCATAAGCCACTTCCAAAATCTCCTCGATATTGTCTACACCCTCTTGATTCTCGATCTTAGCGATAATCTTGATAGGGCTGTTACGCTCGTCCAAGATACGTTGGATATCCAATACGTCCTGTTTGTTGCGAACAAATGAGTGAGCGATAAAATCGAGATCATGATCGATCGCCCAAAGGATATTATTACGGTCTTTCTCAGTCAACGAAGGCAAATTGATACGTACGCCCGGCACATTCACGCTCTTGCGGCTACCTAGCGTAGCGTCATTCTGGATCTCGCAAAGCAAACAATCGCCGGATTTCCCGGTAACCTTCATTTCCAGATCACCATCATCGATAAGGATGTCGCTGCCAATCGCCAAGTCGTTCACGAAATTCTTATATGACACACAAATACAATCATGCGAAGTTTCCTGATCGGGATTACCGATTACCTTCACGATCTCTCCAGTCTTGAAAGGGATCGGTTCCTTGTTTACCGTCGTCGTGGTACGTACTTCCGGCCCCTTTGTATCCATCAAGATACCGATACGGTCGGATACGGTACGGACGTTATTTACCACACGGGTCAACCCCTCTTCCATCATGTGAGCCGTATTCAGGCGCACCACATTCATTCCCGCTTTATATAACGCCTCAACGAACGCAACGTCGCAGCGCTGGTCGGAAACTGTAGCAACAATCTTCGTATGCTTTAACATATACCTTAAATTATTATAACCTAATTATTAATTCTATTTGATAACCTTCTAAACCTTCTATCACATAAACGATTCGATCGCCAACCGATACGAATCCAGCCCAAACCCAAGAATCACTCCCCTGCATGCCGCCGATATCATCGACACATGACGAAACGATTCACGGGCATGCACATTCGAGATATGCACTTCCACGACTGGCGTAGTAACCGCCTTGATAGCATCGTGCAACGCAATGGAAGTATGCGTATAAGCGCCGGCGTTCAACACGATACCGTCATATTCAAAACCCACCTCATGGATCTTGTTAATTATCTCTCCTTCCACATTACTTTGATAATAAGATATCTCACACTGAGGAAAGCGGGCACGTAACTCGCTCAAATAGTCCTCGAACGAGGCATTTCCGTATACTGTCGGTTCTCGCTTGCCCAACAGATTCAAATTAGGGCCATTGATGATCTGAATCTTCTTCATTCTTAATTGTAAGTTTATTACCTTTGTACCGCCCGTTGAGGCCGGAATTATCCGGCAAAGGTAAGGATTTTATTTGACACATTCATAACGACATACCGACAATGCGACAAGGAAAAGATATAATAAACCGATATAACACCTATTTACGATTAGAAAAATCGCTCTCTGCCAACTCCATCGACGCCTATTTGACAGATCTTGACAAATTGCTACGTTTCGCAGAGGATGAGAAAAAGGACGTTAAGGAGATCAGCTACGACGACTTGCAACAGTTCATCGCCCAATTACGTGACATCGGTATCCATCCCCGATCGCAAGCACGCATCATCTCGGGTATCAAATCGTTCTATCGTTTCTTATTGCTTGACAATTATATAACAAATGATCCGACCGAATTGTTAGAGTCTCCCAAGATCGGATTGAAGCTGCCGGAAGTATTAACCGTCAACGAGATAAATAGCATTCTCGACACGATAGACCTCACGCTTCCCGAGGGACAGCGGAACCGTGCGATGCTGGAGGTTTTATATAGTTGTGGACTGCGCGTATCGGAGCTTACTGGCCTGCGTTATTCGGATATATATCCCAAGGAAGGTTTCATCCGGGTAGAGGGTAAAGGAAGCAAACAACGGCTTGTTCCTATCTCCGAAGTTGCTTTGCGGGAAATTAAAAACTATCTGTATGACCGGAATTCGGTCGTGGTTAAAAAAGGCTTCGAGGATATTTTATTTCTAAGCCGGCGAGGAACGGCCCTCTCCCGTATCATGGTATTTCATATCATCAAGCAACAGACGGAGGCCGCCGGTATCCATAAAAACGTAAGTCCCCATACCTTCCGTCATTCTTTCGCCACCCACTTGCTGGAAGGAGGCGCCAACTTACGCGCTATCCAAGAGATGCTGGGGCATGAGAAAATCACCACCACCGAGATATATACACATATCGACCGGGAATTCCTTCGCAAAGAGATACTGGAACATCATCCGAGGAGCAGGCCAAGAACTTAAAAGAACCGATCCTGCTCCGCTAGCAAAGCCTCAAGGATGTCATAAATTATTTATTTCCTCCTCTGACAAACCAGTATAACGCACGACCATTTCCATCGAAAGCCCATCAGACCGCATACGCCGAGCTGTTTCTAGACGTTCTTCCACACGGCCTTCTTCTCGACCTTCCGCTAATCCCTCTTCCCGTCCTTCAAACTTAGCAGTGCTCAACACGTCATTCTGGATCATAATCGCATTCAGATGTTCGTCATAAGCATAACGTTCCTCGGGAGACATTGAGTAATAGCGTAATTTCTCTCGTGCCTCTTCCAAGCCGGGGGCTGTCGTTCCGGAAGTTATGATCCCATCTTTCAAGTATCGCACCCATTCCTCCAAGGGGGTCACGGCCACCTTATCAAACTCATTCACCCGGACCAATATATACTCCGGAAAGATCTCCGAGGGAAGACGCTTGACGATCGCACCCCTCTCCTTGGTATTTACCTGTAAATGATCATGGGTATGCACGCCGACAAATTGGTTCTGCCCGTGATACAGATAATCGGTTCCTACGCCTATATCAAAATAAAGGATACTGATGGAATAGACCTTTTTCACCCCGGAATAATCCTGTCCCAAATGAAGATGCTCGGTGACGGCCTTCGCCACGCCATAAAGCACACGTTCCAAATAATAAAGCTCGCGGGTATTCTGGATCTCGATAAGGATGATATCTCCCTTTGTGTTCTTAGCCTTGATATCCACCCGATTGAATTTATCATCGACCATTTGCTGGTTTCCCTCACTCTCCAATATCTCCTCAATCTTGATCTGCTCGCCCAAGAACACGGTAAGAAAGCCTTCTAGCACTCCAAAATTCGCTTTTTGCCGGAGTAGGCGTTTGATGGCCCAGTCGAAACAGATATATCGATCTTGTAATTCCTTCATATACTTCTCCTCTTTTTCTGTTTTCTTTTCCATAGTCATATCATGTTTTAGTTACCCCACTATTGGGTGGCTTCAAATGTACATAAAAAGATCTGGAATACAAGCTTATCCCATCTAAAAAGAAATGTCCTTCTTTTTGGATCCGTAAGTGAATAGCCAACGAACGGGATCGTAAGCGGTCGCAAATGGGTATTCGTGTACCGTTATTACTCTATTTTAATCTCATATTTTATCGATTTAAACTATTTACTTAAAGACAAAAAACATGGATGTGGACAAATGATCACACATCCATATCTAATTATCAACAAATTAAAAGCTATCAGGTTCTCCTAAAATGAACAAATGTAAATACAGCTCAATTCTTAGAAATGAGGATTCTGTACCAAATGGCCATCCGACTTATCAATCTCCGACTGAGGAATCGGCAAGTATTTCTTTGTATCATCCCAGCCTTTGATAAAATCTTTTGCTTGGTTCGTACGTACTAAATCCCAATAACGAATACCTTCCATCGCAAACTCATAACGGCGTTCCTTATAGATATTATCCAATGAAACCGCCGGAACCTTATAATCATCCCCCATCGCACGTTTAACGACTCTCGCATAATAATCCTGTGCCTCGCCTACGCTACCTCCACTTCTCAACAAAGCTTCCGATGCCATCAATAATACGTCGGAGAAACGAATTACACGGTAATTGTTCTTATAATTCAGCGCTTCCGTGCCAACCGTAGAAGAATACCCCGCACGAGGATGATATTTGCGTACGCTATATCCTGTATATTGATTCACATCCGAGCTAACCGTCCCGCCTTCCGCTCTAAACTCCTCATGATCTATGATTGTTGTCCACTTTCTAGGATCATTTGGTAAAAACGCATCATTCAATGCTTTTGTTACAGGCGCAAAACCCCAACCTTCCACATATACATTATTAGGATCTTTCAAACCTCTGGCTCCTAGCATTATTATATCGGAGTTACCTTGATTAGCCTTGCCTGCCCAATCATTCGAGTTCCCGATTTCCGTATAATTGACTTCAAAAACAGATTCTTTGCACCATTCATACTCATCATCAAAAAGAACTTTATAATCCGGGATCAAATCATATTGATAGGCAGGATCGGTAATTAGTTCTTTCAATTGGCTGGCGATCTCCTTCATTTTAGTATCATCATTCTGATATAAAACGATACGTGCTTTCATCGCGATAGCGGCACCATTCGTAGCTCGTCCTTTCTCATTAGCCGGGACTATCTTAGGTAACTTCCCAATAACATTATTATCTAAATCCTCGATTAATTTCGCATAGACCTCATCCGGCTGTAACTGAGGGACAGTTGTTATATCATCCAATCCCAAATTCGTCTCGTAATACGGTATGTATCCAAAGAAACGCCACAACTGGAAATAATAAAATACACGCAAGAAATGAGCCTCAGCCACATAACGATCACGAAGCTCCTCCGACATCGTCCCCTCCGGAAGAAGAGGGCATTTCTCTATCACGATATTCGCACGGTTCACACCCTCATACGAACGCCCCCATAAACCCTCGGGTAAGTTTGTCGGTGTCACCCAATTGGTAAAATCATTCACTCGCTGCAACTGCGGTTGATCCGAGACCGTCGATCCACCGGTCTCCGCATCATCCGACATGATATTACTTACCAGTTCATAAGAGCTATACGCATTATAAGCGTTCCATTTCAACGGGTCATAGGCAGCGACCAATGCCTCGGTCAAATCCTCCTGTGTCTTGTAATAATCCGTTTCGATAACCTTATTCGTCGGAGACAACTCTAAAAAATCATTGCAGCCACTTAGTCCGAATACAACGGCTAGCAGATAAATATATTTATTCATAACACTAATTTTAATGATTAAAATGTCAAATTCAATCCAAATGTATAAACCCGGGCTTGAGGATATACACCCTTATCTATACCCATTGTCGAACCGATTTCCGGATCCATTCCCTTGTATCCCGTAATAGTCAACAAATTATCGAACGACGCATAAAACCTCAAGCGTTGTATATAAGCTTTTCGGGTCAACTGGGCCGGCAGCGTATAACCTACCTGTAAATTACGTAAGCGCAAGAAAGAAGCATCGTGAACCAACAAAGTAGACGGACGGAAGTTCTTAGGCGTATCACCCAAGACAATCCTTGGCATCGAATTGGAGGTGCCCGGTCCTGTCCATCTTTCCAAAGCATCCGACGTATAATTGACCGCCGCCAACTCATAACGGCGTAACGCATCGAAAACATCCGCTCCGAAAGAACCTTGGAAAAAGGCACTTAAATCAAAGCCATTCCAATCAGCCGCAACAGTAAGTCCAACCATCCAATCCGGATTAGGTTTGCCTATCATCGTACGGTCCTCGTTATCATCGCTGATCACGCCGTCTCCATTCAAATCCTCAAATTTCGTATCACCGGGTACCGCATTCGGTTGTATAGGCTTACCGGTAGCAGGACTGATATAGTTATCGATCTCCTCTTGTGTCTGGAAAACCCCAATCGCCTTATATCCGAAGAAATAACCGATCGGATAACCATTTTGGTTCCTTGATACCGTACCTAAAGTCGGTAAACTCTCCTTATCGATATATCCTGTTTGATTTCCCAGATTCTTGATCTCATTCTTCACATAAGAAGCATTCGCCAAGAAAGATAGATTCACTTTATCTACACTTAATTTATAACCGACTTCAAGCTCGATACCTTGGTTGGTCAATGTCCCGACATTCGACAAAGGCGAGCCACTTCCCACATATAGGGGTATCGGACGCTCCATCAACATGTCTTTTGTATCTTTCTTGAACCAATCAAAACTAAAAGAAAGGGAGTTATTAAAGAAGCGGGAATCAAATCCAAAGTCCAATTGCTCCGAGGTTTCCCAACGCAAATCAGGATTGGCCAAAGAAGTAGGTTTTGTTCCGCTATGGATGACACCGTTCGAACTTGCCCCGAAACTATAGTTATTTCCTCCGGTCATCGTCGTAGTATATCCAAACGACCCGATTTTCTCATTTCCGTTTTGGCCCCAGCTTCCGCATACTTTTAAGAAATCGAACCATCCCGGTTTATTTTCCATGAAAGGCTCGTTAGTCAACGTCCAGCCCGCGGAGACAGAAGGGAAATAAGCATATTGATTATTCCGGCCGAAGTTAGAGGAACCGTCCCGACGAAGGGTTAACTCAAGCATATACCTTTCGTCATAATTATAGTTTAATCGTCCGAAAACGGACGCCATCCGATGCTCTGTCGCACCACCTTCCGAATGCTGATCGCCGGGAGAGGCACTATTGGTAAAATCGATCCATGCTTTATGATCATCTTCCGCTCGTAAATTCAATGCTGTTCCCTTTACCTTTTTACTATCATACCGTTCCATAGAGGTTCCCAGTAAAACGGCGAAATTATGTTTATCGATCGAACGTTTATAACTCAACGTATTCTCCCAAAGAAGCTTCATGCCACGATTCATCGTTTGCTCCACCCTCGATTTCTCAGTCTTGACCATATAACACAAATAGCTAACTGGGAACCAATTCCTTTCGCCCCAAAAAGCCATATCCGTGGAGAGAGAGGTCTTAAACGTAAGATTCTCGAATACTTCCAATTCACCCCAAACAGAACCTACAAATTTATCCCAGTCCTTGTTATTATTTAAGGTCTGCATCATAGCGACCGGATTCACGATCTCTTGATTCTCGATCACGTTATAAATGCGGCCTTCGTCATCCCTGACATAACCGGGATAATTTTTCTCGTAATAAGCGAGATCTTCCGCCGAAGGATTCTCCAGATAGACCGATTCGTTCGGTGGAGTCATCACCGCACTTGCTAACGGACCGGAGAAGTTGTCATTCTCCGAAATACCTTTGGATA
>Ga0129309_1000317_pt1 | contig 41023 bp, 37 predicted proteins | sample L1105metagenome_FD_94439 | JGI IMG/M metagenome (GOLD analysis project Ga0129309, IMG submission 94439) | Ring-tailed lemur group fecal microbial communities from Wisconsin, USA - L1105 metagenome | ecosystem: Host-associated > Mammals > Digestive system > Large intestine > Fecal | place: USA...
GACCGGCCGTTGACGCTGTCCCAGCACAGCAGATCGCCGTTCAGGTTCCAGTCGTCGTAGTCGGGGGCCCGACCGTCGTGAGGCTGGCCGGAGCGCAGCCTGCCGCCGATGCCCATGATAAAGGTGGTGGGATGCTCCTTGACGAAGGCATGCTCCCGCTCCTTGGAGGTCAGAGTGGGGTACAGGTCCTCCAGCTCCTGGCCGGTGACGAAGGTGACCTCCGGGGACAGCTTGGGCAGCACGGACAGCTGGGGGAATACCGAGTGCAGGAAGTACTGGGTGTCCACCAGGGCCCCCACAATGGACCGGACGGTGTCCTGGAGGTAGCCCAGGTTCCGGTCCTTCTCGCCGATGACCTTCTCCCAGTCCCACTGGTCCACATAGGCGGAGTGGAGGTTGTCCAGGTCCTCGTCCCGGCGGATGGCGTCCATGTCGGTATACAGGCCCTCGCCCATCTGGAATTGGTAGCGCTTCAAAGCCAGACGCTTCCACTTGGCCAGAGAATGGACCACCTGGGCGGTCTCTTCCACCCCGTTGATGTCAAAGGCCACGGGGCGCTCCACGCCGTTCAGATCGTCGTTCAGGCCGGAGGTTGCAGACACGAACAGAGGGGCGGACACCCGGTGCAGCCGCAGGGCGCCGGCCAGCTTATCTTCAAACAGGCGCTTCAGCAGGCCGATGGCCTTCTGGGTCTCATAAATAGAGAGCAGGGAGGTATATCCCCGGGGCAGATCGATGTGAGTCACAACGGATCACTCCTTCTTCAAAATCCTCCCTATTATATCGAAAACACGTGTAAAATGCAATCTGTTCTTGCCAATCTCACCCACCCTGCGTATAATAGTTTTATTTCAATACGAAGGAGAATCGCCATGAAATTTATCTCCTGGAATGTAAACGGCCTGCGGGCCTGTTTGAAGAAGGGCTTTCTGGACTTTTTCCGAGATCAGGCCCCCGATTTCTGCTGCTTGCAGGAAACCAAAATGGAGCAGGGCCAGGCGGACGTGGACCTGGGCGAGGGATATCTGGAGTACTGGAACTCGGCTGAGAAAAAGGGCTACTCCGGCACCGCCGTCTTCACCCCCCACACCCCCCTCTCCGTAGCCTACGGCATGGACAAGGACCAGCATGACCACGAGGGGCGGCTCATCACTCTGGAGTACGAGCAATTCTATCTGGTGTGCTGCTACACCCCCAACTCCCAGGACGGTCTGAAGCGGCTGGACTACCGGATGGAGTGGGAGGACGACCTGCGTGAGTACCTGATGTCCCTGGATAAGGTGAAGCCCGTGATCTACTGCGGCGACCTGAATGTGGCCCATCAGGAGATCGACCTGAAAAACCCCAAGACCAACCGGATGAATGCCGGCTTCTCCGACCAGGAGCGGGAGAAGATGACCCTGCTGCTGTCCTCCGGCTTTACCGACTCCTTCCGTGCTCTGTACCCCGACGTCACCGGGGCCTACTCCTGGTGGTCCTACCGGTTCAACGCCCGGAAGAACAACGCGGGATGGCGCATCGACTACTTTATCGTCTCTGACCGGCTGAAAGAGCATATTCGCCGGGCCGAGATTTTAAATCAAGTAGAGGGCAGCGACCACTGCCCTGTGCTGCTGGAGCTGGATTTTTAACAAAGGCTCTTCCCGTCCCGCAGATTAAATGTTGAAAGAAGGTCCCGACCCATATGCGTTTTCAATACTGCCCCCACTGCGGCACCAAGGCCATCCAAAAGGAGATCGGCGACGAGGGTCTGATGCCCTGGTGCGACACCTGCAAGATTCCCCTGTTTGACATGTTCTCCACCTGTATCATCGCTCTGGTGGTCAATCAGTACGGCGAGGTGGCCCTGCTCCGGCAGAGCTATATCTCCAGCCAGTATCACAATCTGGTTTCCGGCTATATGCAGCCCGGCGAAAATGCGGAGGAGTGCGCCGCTCGTGAGATTGAAGAGGAGCTGGGTCTCAAGATCCGGGCCCTCCGTCCCGCCAAAACCTTCTGGTTTGCGCGCAAGGACATGCTGATGATCGGATTTCTAGCCTACGCGGACAAGGCCGATTTCCAGCTGTCCGGCGAGGTGGATCAGGCGGTATGGGTGGACCCGGAGCAGGCCCTCACCATGGTCCACCCCGGCGGCGCCATCTCCCACCAGCTGGTGGAGTTCTACTTAACCCACCGCGACCCTCCCGCCGTGGACGAGGACCACTGATCCCACGCACATCCATACAAAGAGAGAAGGAATATCCATGAAACTCTGCGAACTATTCGGCCAGGGGAAGACCGTTTTCTCCTGCGAGGTATTTCCCCCCAAGAAAACCAGCCCCGTGGACAGCATCTACAAGACTCTGGACGGACTGAAGGACATCCACCCCGATTTTATCAGCGTCACCTTCGGGGCCGGCGGCTCCCAGGTCAACCAAACTACCCATGAGATTGCCTCCATCATCCAGAACCAATACCACACCCCCGCCATGGCCCACCTGACCTGCATGGCTGCCGGGCGCGAGGATGTGGACCGCCTGCTGGCCGAGTTGAAGGCCGACGGGGTGGAGAACATCCTGGCCCTCCGGGGCGACCCCAACCCCAACTTTCCCCCCAAAACCGACTTTACCTACGCCAGTGATCTGGTATCCTATATCCGGGCCAACAGCGACTTCGGCGTGTCCGCCGCCTGCTACCCCGAGGGCCATCTGGAGAGCCCCGACCCGGTCAGCGACATCCGCCACTTGAAGGAGAAGGTAGACGCCGGCGCCCAGCACCTGGTCAGTCAGCTGTTCTTTGACAACGAGGACTTTTTCCGCTTCCTGGAGCGCTGCCGCATCGCCGGCATCAATGTGCCCATCGAGGCGGGCATTATGCCCGTCCTGTCCAAAAGCTCCATCCAGCGGATGGTATCCATGTGCGGCGCCAGCCTGCCCCGGAAGCTCACCCGCATCCTGGCCCGGTACGGCGACAACCCCGAAGCCATGCGGGAGGCCGGCATCGCCTACGCCATCGACCAGATCTCCGACCTTATCGCCGGCGGTGTGGACGGTATCCACCTGTACACCATGAACAATCCCCAAGTGGCCAAACAGATCTCCGACAGCCTGTTCTCCATCCGCCAGGTGTAAAATATGTGCCCCGTCTGCGGCCACTTTGGGCCGCGGACGGGGCATCCGACTGTGGAAAAGATTTGATTGGCAAGCTCGGCTCCCGACTCGATTCTTTACGATTTTTTAAGAATTCTTTTGCAGTTTTCTAATCTTCTTGTGTTAGGATAAGGACATAAGTACCGGAACCTGGACAGCGTCTGCCCCCGCCTCCCGGTACATAGAAAGAAGGTCGTCCCTTGCGGAATCGAAAACAGCTTCTCTCTCTGCTGATTCTTCTGGTGATGGTGGTAGGCGGAAGCTTATTTCTGTTGGACAGTGGATTTTTTGCCGCCGCCGCTTCGCCCGAGGCCCTGCGGACCTATATCGACCGCTTTGCTCCCTACTCCCATCTGTGCTTTTTTCTGGTTCAACTTCTGTCGGTGGTACTGGCCCCCATTCCCAGCAACATCACCGCCGCCGCGGGCGGTATGCTTTTCGGTACTTGGCCTTCCTTTTTCCTCACCTTTGCGGCCGTGGCAGCCGGCTCCCTATTGGTATTCTGGCTGGCCCGGGTGCTTGGGCGGACTTTCGTAGACAGACTGGTCAGCCGCCGCCTTTCGGAAAAGTACTTGGACGTGATCCACACCAAAACCACCGCTTTCCTGAGCCTGGCCTTTCTGTTCCCCTACTTCCCAGACGACGTGCTGTGCATCCTGGCGGGTCTCACCAATATCTCCTTCCGGCGGTTCGCCGTTATCCTTTTACTCACCAGGCCCTGGGGCCTGCTGTTCGCCAGCGCCCTGGGCGGTGCCTCCTTCTCCATCCCAATGTGGGCCCTGGCCCTCATCGGTCTGGGCGGTTTGGCCGCTTTCGTCCTAGGTATGAAGTATGGAGACAGGCTGGAGCAGGCCATCCTCCACCGTCTGCGGGAACGACGTGAACGCTGAATTTTCTTTTTGGAGAGCTGGAAATCCAGCTCTCTTTTTGCTGCACCCTACGCTAGTTTGAAAAAATTTAAAATTTCCTCTTTACAAATCCTCTCGCATGTGCTATTATCTTGTTGTAAATAAGAATTACTATTGTTTAGGAGGCGACAATGGAACGCAGAACAAGATACAGCAAAAAGCGTGAGGCCATTCTTGCCGCCATCCGCAGCACCGACTGTCACCCATCCGCCGAATGGGTCTACCAGACTCTGAAGCCCACCCACCCCGACCTGAGCCTGGGCACAGTATACCGCAATCTGACCTTCTTTCAGCAGTGCGGCGATATCCAAAGCGTAGGCGTGGTCAAGGGACAGGAACGATTCGACGGCGACATCACCCCTCACAGTCATTTTATTTGCAACCGCTGCGGCGCGGTGATTGACCTGCCTCAGATCAATCTGGACAGCGAATTGACCCAAAACGTCAGCGAGCAATATGGGCTCGCGGTGGAACGCCACGAACTCACTTTCTATGGCACTTGTCAAACCTGCATAAAAAACAAAAATAATAACATAACTTTATCTTGAGGAGGAAATTTATTATGAAGAAATTTGTTTGCACTATCTGCGGTTATATCCACGAAGGCGACACCCCCCCCGAGTTCTGCCCCATCTGCAAGGCTCCCGCCGAGAAGTTTAAGGAGCAGGTCGGCGAGAAGACCTGGGCCGCCGAGCACGTTGTGGGCGTAGCCCAGGGCGTGGACGAAGAGATCATCAAGGGCCTGCGTATGAACTTTGAGGGCGAGTGCTCCGAGGTCGGCATGTACCTGGCCATGGCCCGCGTGGCCCATCGTGAGGGCTATCCCGAGATCGGCCTGTACTGGGAGAAGGCCGCCTATGAGGAGGCCGAGCACGCCGCTAAGTTCGCCGAGCTGCTGGGCGAGGTCGTGACCGATTCCACCAAGAAGAACCTGGAGATGCGCGTCGACGCCGAGAACGGCGCCACCGCCGGCAAGTTTGAGCTGGCCAAGAAGGCCAAGGAGTTGGGTCTCGATGCCATCCACGACACCGTGCATGAAATGGCAAGGGACGAGGCCCGCCATGGCATGGGCTTCGAGGGCCTGCTGAAGCGTTACTTCGGCTAAGATTTAACCCGGAAATCAGCACCTTTCGAGAGGGTGGGGCGAAGGCTCCGCCCTCTCTTTTTGCCCTGATGTGGCATTTTTGTGGCTTTTTTCATTTTTCCATCATGTAAGACGATCCACATTGTGGCTTTGTCTGTTTTTGCCTTATAATCAAGCGTTTTCACGCCCAACTAACTGTTTTTCATAAGAAATAACCAACTTTCGAGAAGTTATCACATCCCTCCAGAGAAAAGAAAGAAGTATTGAACAGCTTTTTTATACTTTCGACTTGTTTTGCATGTGTGCGAGAGAAAATACAAATCTGATTGCTGTCCTTTCTATGATCTTGCGGCCATTTTGTGGCCGCTTTTTCTTGTTTCTATTATATCACATGTCATGATTAAAGTACAAGTTATTCTTTGCGGCGTGTTATACTTAAAGCACAAAGAGGGACGGGAAACAACAAAACCCAAACCTACCAAATCAAAAAACAATATATTTAAAAGGAGAAATCACCATGAAAAAGAACGCTGTTATCTACATCGACGACACCACCGCTCAGGTCACCAAGGCTTTCGAGAAGCAGGCTCGCATCTTCGGCACCGAGGAATTCAAGCTCTGGCGGGAATACAAGAAGGAGTTCCCCGAGGCTATGATGACCACCAAGGCTATCAAGAAGAACCCCAACAAGAAGTCCTACAAGAACCTGACCTATGCCAACATGGAGCTGTTCATCGAAGAGTATGATTCCAAGCTGGTTGTTGAGCTGAAAAAGCAGATTAAGCTTTCCAAGGTTCAGAGCAATCCCTACCGCGCAGTTCTGGCATGGTTCCTCAAGGAGTTCCCCAAGTATGACGAATACAAGGAATTCTTTACTGATAAGGACAAGACCGAGAGTGCTGCGACAGTGGAATACGAAGTCGATGAGGAAGTTACCACCCTCAAGATGGCCTCTGGGAGTAAGTAACAACTTGAAATACACTATTCAAAAGAAAAAGGAGATTACAAAAATGGAAATGCCCCGTGCCTTCATGAGCAATTACCTTTTGTCCTTTTGCCGGAGCTACAAGGAGTATGACGAACAGGAAGCGCGCCTGGCCGCGCTGACGGATGAAGCCTTGCGAGAGGAATTCACCGCCGAATACAATGCCATGCAGGGCGCACGCCCCGAACACCCTCTCTACGAAGAGAAGCCCGATGATCTCAACTGCTACAACCACATGGAATATTAAGGAGGAAAATACAATGAAAAACTCATATAAAATTGATTTTGTGAACAACACCCTGACCATGAGCAAGGCTTTTGAGGATGCGCTCAACAATCCCTCTTCCGAGGAATACAAGCTGGTTCAGCAAATCCGGGCTGACTTCCCCGCCATGCAGATCGTCCGCAAGACCCGCCGTGCCTCCAAGAATTGCCGCCCCACCAAGCGTCTGACCTACGCCAACATGGAAACCTACATGAGCGTGTTTAAGAACGCTGACGAGCTGCTGGCCCAGTTTGAGATCGTCAAGAAGCAGTCTGTCGGTCAGAACAGCCCCTACGGCTATGTGAGAAAATGGTTTGAGGCGCAGTTCCCCAACTACAAGGAATTGCCTGACTTTAACACTGACGCGCCGAAGGTGATTGACTTTCCCGTCAAGCAGACGAAAAAGAAGGACGCATAACAATGGAATACAAATGGAGAGAGGACGGTACTGATGATGTACCGTCCTCTCTGTTATTCGTGAGGTCTTACCTGACCGTATAAATAGCGTCTACAAAAGTTCCATCCCCGTTTGGAATAGATACAGCTATTTTTAAAGGTGTATCTGCATTCTCTGCCACTTCATCGGGTACTTTCATGCAGCCACGTCCCTCTCCTTGTGGGTCTAAAGGTTTCAACTTTGTATCGCCATCAATTGAAATGTAATCACTCCACATGTAAGCGTCAGACCACACTTCAAAAATATAACCATCATTGTAGTCTGCCGTGATACCCATAGCGGTTTCAACTTCTATTTCTTCTTTGCCTGTATATCTCAGAGTGTACGAATAAGACAGCATTGTATAGCCGTCCTCTGCCACAAAAGTTTTATTGGACTGTGGTTCATCGGTGGGCAGCATATATTCCGCATCTGGTGATGTACCGGTAGAAAAGGATGCATATTTGAGTTGGTCTGCAAATTCAACCCTTGTCAGTGTAAACTCAATTATATTACTGGTTAGAGTATCACCAACTGATAGTTCATTTGTTGCTGACGTACTATTGTTATTTGATGTATTACCTTCGTTGCCACAAGCCGCCAAGGACAGAATAAGTGTTGCCGCCAGCATGAAGGACAAGGCTTTTTTCATTTTACACAACTTCCTCCTATACGAATAGATTAACCGATATTGGTTAATCTGATTATACATCATTTTCGGTTAATATTCAAGTAGGAAGCGAGGCTTGAATATTATGATTTCTTACGAAAACTTGTGGGTCGTTATGAAGGAGAAAGGAATTTCACAATATGCCCTCATAAAGAAATATAATATCAGCCCAGCACAAATTACAAGGCTAAAGAGGAATGAAAGTGTTAGCACCCACACCATCGAAATGTTCTGTAAAATCCTTGATTGTGAAGTCGGCGATATTATGAAATATATTCGGGATGATGAAGTATGAAGGACGGGATGACCCGTCCTTTTTTCTTGTCTAAAACCTCCGCCGCGTCCATCGTATTCGCCCGTGTCCGCCGTAATTTTCAAGCGGTCGGGAAAAGTGCCGAGAAAACCTAAAATCGAAAATCACAAGCATACTTTCCCGGAACCATCCCCGCCCCGGTGTGACTGCTACCCCGCTCCACTCCACATGGGGACACCCTGCTTTTTGAACATACACTTTCAAGACAGTTCTTTCCTGACCTCTGTATAATGCGGATGGCGTGCAGAACACGCACTTTGTTCAAATGTTCGGAATTACTCTGATTTTCTCACATAATCGAGTTAATTTACACAAAAAAATTTTTATGGTATAATATATATAGAAAGTGAGAGAGGGATAAAAACCTGTCAAAACCTTTCTAATTATGAGTAAAAGGAGGTTTCTGTATGGAAACTATGACCGCAAAGGCCACTAACATTTAGAGCTATAACAACTGCTTTGTCTTGGGTGCAAAAGTAAGGGACGAGGGTGGAAAGTTCACCAAAAGCCCGGTCTATATTGATGAGCGAGGCATCGTGTTTAAGCTGTATGGCGGTTATCAAGGCGAGCTGCGGCACTATTATAAAATGACCTATGATCGCACCAAAAAAATCCTGACAAAATATCTGAATGGAGAACGTCGTGAAAAGGGCGATGAAACCTTGCGTGTTAGTCTGTACCTTGCCAATGCCAAGTTCAGCAACCTTCATATTTTTGTGATGGACTTTGACGCATGGGATGAAGAAAGCGACTTTTTCAAAGCAGCCAAGGCAATAGCCGACAAGGTGACACGTTCACAAGGCGGAGGCTATCACATGTTCTACGGTGTCAATAAAGAGGCCGCAACGCCGCTTTTTGACAGTATCAATCTGCTGGCAAGCAAGAGCGCAAAAAGCTATGTGTGCAAGACGGGAGCCGTTACATCGGACGGCAAAAACAAAGTAGATATGTTTTGCGACGCTTATCACTTCATCTATGAGTGGGAGCCGTGGGACAATACTGCTGATCTGACGGACAAAACGCAAGCACTTTTCGAGCTTATCAAGGGTAACTTTGTATTGACACGTTCAATGGATGGCGGAGGCGGAACAAAGACTTCAAAATCCGGGAACAGAGTTGCACCGCTTCAAAGGGTATCAGAGCGGGGCTTGCGAGAGCGGATGAACGAGAGGCAGCAGCTTGTGCTTGCCGACCTTAAAACTATGTCGGCTGACTGCAATCGTGGGCCGTGGTTCAGTATCGGCCTTGATATTTACCACGTTTTCGGAGCAGAGCTGGGCGGACTGGTATTCCATTGGTGGAGCAGTAGCAGCAGCGAGAAGTTCAACGAGAGCGGTTGCGCCCAAACATGGGAAAATATTTGTGAGCGCGGCCCCAAAACAGAACTGCGCAATATGGAATGGGACACCATGCTCATGGTTCCCGCTTTCTGATGGCAGAAAGGCTATGAAACAATGGAGAAAAAGGATTTTAAGGTCGCTGTCCCGCTCCCGCTCGATGAGGTGGGAGTAGAGGCCCAGCCGCCTGAGCCGAGCGAGAGCACCGCCGCGCCGCTGATCTTCCGGGGCAAGCCCATCGAATGGGTGGAAGCTCCCCAAAAAACAACTATCATTCACAAAAATGCAATCGGTGAGGACTACATAGAAGAACGGCAATCAGGTGTGCGGCACCTGATTGCCTACGAAAATAAAAATTTAGAAAGAGAGGGGTTCTTAAAAATGGTATTCCCTGATTATAAGAAGTACCCCTACAAAGTGAAATTCAAAACGGATGATATTTTTCGGTTGGGAGGGAATTAGAGGGCGAAGCTGCAATATCACATTTTATCACTACGGTTTCCCCTCGTCCATGTAAGCGAAAAGGACAAGGCCAGTTTAGAGGAGTTTTGCCAGTCCCACAGGGCAGAAACTGCCCGGCGGTGGTTAAACCGAATGAACTGGCCGGACGGCCACGAAAAGATGGTGACGTTTGGTGTGGCGTTAGCTGTTCGCGGCAAGGCAAGCGGTGTGTGGTGTTATCGGTCTGCCCCTCTTACAGAAAAGTGCGCAACCTATTACGGCGTTCCAATGACGTGGGAAGTATGGGCGCAGCCCATCGTCAAGTTTTTGAATGACCGCCGTGCCGAGCTTGCCGCCGCAAGGGGGGAGCCATGGGAAAAATGCACCGAACTTTTCAATGCAATACTTGACAATGCAATCATGATGTTGTCCTACCAAAACGGAATATATCTGACGCTCCCCGGCAACGAGTACAAGACCCTGAAAGAGTGGGTGTATCAATATCTCTCCGATGGGCGCACTCTGTTCCCCTATGCGGGGGATATTCCGGGCGGCGATTACTCATTTACCATTGACTTTGACAAAGATACTGAGATTGTACGGGCTTATGACTTGAAAAGGGAAATGGGGCAATACAATCGACAGCACAACACCGAACACAATAAGCAGTTAGGCCGCAACCAAACGAAAAAGCGGTTTGAAACTTTACAGGGTGACGCATGGACGACACAGGAGATCCTTGCCCAAGGTTTTAGCCGAAAGACACTTGACAAATTTGTTGAGCATGGTTTGATTGAACGTGTCAAGCGGGGGCATTATGTGAGAAAATCCGTGTGACTACTGGCGCAAATTACCTGACCCCGTGCGTCATATATTCTTTAATTATAATAACTCACGGGGTCAGGTAAAAATCCGCTGAACACACTTTGAAAGTGTGTATTCAAAATAATAAGGAGGCAAATACCTATGGTAATAATTCAATTTTAGAGCAAAATCCCTGACAAAAATAAATACGCGCATATCATTGACCCGCACGGTGGGGAAGCTCCAAGTGCCTTTGAAAACTACAAACAGGCAAAAGAAGATTTTTTCTCTATGCTGGAGAGTGACCCGGAATGGCGGGAGCTTATTCAACAGGAGTTGGAGGACGCCATGAGCGATTACTTTAATAAGCGGTAAAACTTTTCAATAAATATTAAGAAGTCGGAGAAAGATATTAAATCTTTTCTCCGACTTCTCTTTCTATATTTAAGACTTCTCAAAAGTTGTTGGGACTTGTTGCTTTTCCTCTGTTTTGTCCACTTTCTTCTCTGGCTTCTCCCATTCAAGAATTTCTTCCATGATAAGGGCGAGGGGCAACTCCGCATCTCCGAACATGGTACACCCCCAAAGTCATTGTTCACTTTGAAATCGGCGCGTCGTGGCAATCGTCACGACGCGCATTTTGTTTTTTTGCGTTGCGGTGGATTTTCGTACTATCGTTATCTGCGTTAATCGTCTTTTGCGATTCCCATAAATTACCTGCTGCGTGACACACGGCAGTTATGTGGCCTCTTTGACGTATTCCAGCAAGTCCCCCGGCTGGCAATCCAGCAATTTGCAAATCTTGGAAATATTTTGCAGAGAGATGTACTTGTTTTCGCGCAGAGCTTGAATAACACCCTCTGACAGCAATTTTTCTTTCCGCAGTCTATTAGTATTGTAACCAGCTTCTTTCAGAGCAGAAAGAATATCCAACTTGTATTTGATCGGCATTTTGGCTCTCCTTCCGGGGGCGCTAAAAATAGCGTCTCCTTTTCCATTGTCCTTATTCTAACACAGAATTACACGGAAATCAATGTAAAAATTAGTAGAATAATTACACTGAAAACGATGTAAAATGTAATCAGTTAAGGGGAACACCCCAATAAAACAAAAGGAGATATGAACCATGAGCAGAAACGAATTGATTGCCAAGATCGAAGCCCTGAACGAGTGGGAGGCCGTGATCGAAGAGGCCAAGGCCGAAGCGGAGGCCATCCGGGACAGCATCAAGCAGGAAATGCTGGAACGGGACACCGAAGAGCTGACCGCCGGACAGTACATCGTCCGCTGGACTTCTGTTCTCTCCAACCGCTTCGATACCACGGCCTTCAAAAAGACCTACGGCGATCTTTACAAGGCTTTCACCAAGCAGAGCCAGAGCCGCCGCTTCACCATCAGCGCATGAGAAAAGCCCCTTGCGTGACAGCCGACCAAAGCACCACGCAAAGAGCTTCCACCCCACCCGAAACGGAGAGGGCAAGAATATTATAACTTGCCCTCTCCCTGAAATCAAGAACAGGAGAGAAAGAAAATGAAAGAACTGACCAGCTATAACCGCGTCGCCGGGTATCTCAACAAAATGTTCGATCTGTTGAACGCCGAGTTTTTTGAAAATGCACTTTCAAGGCCCACGATCACCATTCAGTCCACGCCGAGGGCCTACGGCCATTTTTCACTCCGGGAAGATACTTGGGTTTCCAAGCTGGGCGACACCCATGAAATCAACATCGGCGCGGGTACGCTGTCCCGGCCCATTGAGGAAGTCGCCGCGACGTTGCTGCATGAGATGGTGCACTACTTCAACTACGAGATGGGCGTACAGGATTGCAGCCGGGGCAATACCTACCACAACCGCCGCTTTAAGTCCGCAGCCGAAGCCCACGGCCTGACCGTCACCCACAGCGACAAATACGGCTGGTCGCATACCTCTCCGAGTGACGAGCTGTTAGAGTTCATTCTGGAAACGGGCCTGACCGACATTCTGATAAACCGCAACGAGTTTACGGGTTTCGCTATTACCGGGAGAGGGACACACAGCGGAACAGGGACTACACCGCCGCCGCGCACGTCCAGCACAAGAAAGTATATCTGCCCCTGTTGCGGCAACTCTGTCCGGGCAACCAAGGCCGTACATATTGCCTGTCTGGACTGCGAGGAACAGATGGTATTGGCTGGATAACAGGGAAGGGCGGGGAGAAATCCCCGCCCCGTACCAAAACAACCGTTGTTGTTATCTGTATTAAAAGTGGTGGATTTACGACGGTATTTCCCCACAATACCAGTACAAAAAGAAACGCTCGTTTCTTTCACGACAGAGGGAGCAGAAAATGATTGATTATGGATATGCGCGTATCAGTAAAAAGAAGCAGAACATAGAGCGGCAAATCAGAAACATCAAAACAGAATACCCCGGCGCGACAATCGTTCAAGAGGCGTACACCGGGACGAAGATCAACCGCAAGGAATGGAATAAGCTATACAAGATCGTCAAGGCCGGGGACAGAATTGTTTTTGACAGTGTTAGTCGTATGAGCCGAAACGCGGAAGAGGGCTATGCGGCGTATGAAGCCCTTTATTACCGGGGCGTTGAGCTGGTATTTTTGAAGGAGCCACACATCAATACGGAAACCTTCAAGGGCGTTTTGGCAAACGCTATCCCGTTGACCGGGACGAATGTGGACTACATTCTGGAAGGTATCAATAAATATCTGCTTGCGCTGGCAAAGGAGCAAATCCGGCTTGCGTTTGAACAGGCGGAAAAAGAAGTTGCAGACCTTCACCAGCGCACCCGCGAGGGCATAGAAACCGCCCGCCTGAACGGGAAGCAAATCGGACTGGAAAAGGGAAGGAAGCTGACCACGCAAAAGAGCCTTGCCGCAAAAGAGATCATCAAGAAACACGCAAAAGACTTCTGCGGAACGCTGGCCGATACAGAGGTTATCAAGTTGACTGGGCTTTCCCGGAATACATACTACAAGTACAAGCGAGAGTTGAAAATGGAATGTGCATAAAAATGGGGCCGCTCATACCGAGCGGCCCCAAATTGTTATTCGTCAAGTGCTGACTTTAGATCATCCATGCTGCAATGACCTTTTTGGTTTTTGTCCTGTAATAGCTGTTTTCCCTCTTCAATGGCGGCTGCGGTTTCCGCTCTTGCTTTCAGCCATGCAAAAAGTTCCGTCGTTTCCGTCAGGGCTTTTGCTACATGGCGCTCTTCAATGTAAAGCTCTTGCGGGTATCTGATTTTCACGCCATAAGGGGTGAGATTATCACATATTTCAAGATACTTTTCATCAATCTCCATAAACTCTTGCAGTCGTTCAGCAAGCAAACCGAGGTCATGCGTTTTCTGGATATTGATACCATTCGCAATCAAATGCCCTTTTAAGGCTTTTTCTATGGCTTGCTGACAGTGATAACAGATAATTTCATAAGGCTGGGGCCGCATGTGCTCATACAAATGCTTTGCAGTCAGAAAGTCCATTTCAGCAAAGGCAAACCACTCTTTTACGATCTCATTGTGCGGCATAGAGCAAGACCCCCTCTCTTAAAACTTGCTTTTCGAGGGTTTCTTCATTCACGCGCTTGTTGAAATAGGATTCGTGCCCTACCACAATATCAACGGGATGGGTTCTGATGCCGCGCAGCGACTTATATGCTTTTTGGGACAATTCAATTTTATCCCCGGCATCGTCAGACACGACAACATAAAAGTCATAATCGCTGTCGGGTGTAAAGGTGTCTTTGGCGTAGGAGCCAAACAAATAGATCATCTTGGGCATGATGGTATCTTGTATTTTCTGGTTAATTGCGGAAATTTCTTGTGTGACCATTAGGCTCCCTCCTTCGCTCATTCTTGTATAGATATTATAGCAAGATTCCCGGAATAATACAATATAAGTTTAGCTGCCCTTTTCTCCTGCCTCTGGATATGGTACACTATTTCAGAGAACGGAAAAGGTGGCCGCGTGTATGGCAAAGTCGGAAAATCAAAAATTAAAAACACTCTATGTGGCAAAATACTTCTTGGAAAACTCAGATGAAAACCACCCTACCACAGCCGGGGACATTGTGGACTATCTGAGGAACGAATGTGGCGTTGAAGCCGAGCGCCGCGCTATCTACCGTGATATTGCCATTCTGCGGGATGAATTTGGTATGGATATTGACGGCGGTCAAGGCGGTAAATACAGGCTGCTTTCCCGTCAATTTGAGTTTGACGATCTGCGTCTTTTGGCTGAGTGCGTCCACGCTGCAAAGTTCATTTCTGCAAACCAAGCAAAAACGCTGGTTGACACCATCGGGGAGTTTTGCAGCGTCTACCAAGCCGAACAGCTTCAACAGGAGGTATTTTTGTGTGACCGCGTAAAGACAACCCAGCGCGGAACTATGACGATCATTTCCAAAATTAACGCCGCTATGTCACACAAGCTGGACGGCAAGCCCCACACTCCACAAAAGATCAGCTTCAAGTATTTGAAATATACACTTCAAGACAGAAATGCCCAAGTCGAGCGGCGCAAGGGCGCAATCTACAAGGTAAGCCCTTATAAGCTGCTGATAAACGAGGGCAACTACTATCTGCTGGCCTTTGACGATAAAGCGCAAGATATGCGGACATATCGTATTGACCGCATGAAGGAAGTGAAGCTGCTGGACGAGCCGAGAGAGGGCACGGAAGCCTTTGAAGCGGTTGACATAGAAAACTACACCCGCCGCGTGTTCTCTATGTTCGGTGGCGATCAGAAGCGCGTCAGCATCCGCTTCATCAATCCGCTGCTTGATACCGCCATTGAGCGGTTCGGTACAAGCCCGGATGTATTTTACAGGCCAGACGATGAACGGCACTTTGTTGTAACCGCCGATGTAGAAATCAGCAATCAGTTTTTCGCGTGGGTATGCGGCTTTGGAAAACGAGCCAAGATCATCAATCCGCCTGACGTGGTGGAGGATATGCGAAAGTTCCTCTCAGGTATCAGCGAGATGTATCAAAGTAAATGAAAGATGATAGGACAGGGCTGGAAGTTGTTTCTTCTGGCCCTGTCCTTTTCAAAAGTTCTCAATTATAGTTGATTCAGATTGCTTTTCAGTATGTCAATGCCCGTCCGTGACAGAGCAATATAGTAACGCTGGGTGACTTGGATATGACCGTGGCCCATCTGATTGCAGAGCAAGTGCGTGGGCGTGTTCTTATCCGCCATAAGTGTTCCGTAAGTATGTCGCAGATAATGGTATTTGAAGTTGATACCAAAGCGGCTTTTGAGTTCCCGCGAGGGGTATTTCATGGAATTCACCGTCTGTATTTTCCCATCCGGCAAACAGTTGACCAAATCCAACGAGGAAATCTTCTGGCCGTCCAAGTCCTCTATAATGCGCTGGTTCTGTTCCCGGAGATCGGCGTTTTGCTCTTCATCAAGTGCCCGCCGCCGCGCCAGCTCTTGAAAATACACTTTCAATTTGTCGCACATGTAGATTGTTCTTTTTGCGTTGCGCGTTTTCAGCGATACCAGCTTGATACGGCTGTTTTGGTACTGCATTTGACGGTCAATCAAGATCGTGCCGTTTTCAAGATCGACATTCGACCATTTCAGCCCGTAGCATTCATTGATACGCAGCCCGCAATACCGCCCCAAGAGATAGGCCGTTTCCGCGTTTGTGCCGTGGAAATAATCATCCAGTATTTCAAGCTCTTCACTACTAAACGCCACAATATCAAGGTCATCGTCCGTTTTCAGCTTGGGCATGTGGATTTTGGTATCCTTGTTCTTGCAGAGCTTGTTGTAGCTGTCGCCATCGAGGTAGTTCCGGGAATACGCCTGTCCGAAGATCAGATAGAACATTTTCAGAAAACTTTCGACATATCGGAAAGACAGTCCCCGCTTGTAGTAGAGTTCTCCCAGATAGTCAATCACATCCGCCGCGCTGACTTCATCCACAAAGCGGCTTCCGAATTTAGTGCAAAGGTGATTGTCCCAAATGCTGTCTTGCTTGCGCTTCGTTGTGTACGCTCTATCGGCGCGGCCATTCTCACAATACTCCCGAAACACCTCTGCGATTGTTTTCCTGATAGTGGGTTTTGGCTTGCGAAAATCGTGCTCTTGGTCAATCGCAGCCTGACGTGCTTTGATTGCTTCCTTCTTCGTTTTGAACGGTGCGCCAAATTCATCTTTGGTTTTGCGGGCCTCTTTACGGACACCGTTTATCATCACGACATAACGGAAGCCCCAATATCCAGTATTCAATTTGTAGACACCAGTGTTGTTCTGTTTTGCCATCAGAACCCCTCCAAATATTGTGGATTTTTTGTGGCAAAAACAGATTTAGCCGTGGGTGAAAACATCCACATGTGGCAAAATGAAAATTGCAGTTAATATTTAATTTCGTGTGTTCTGGGTTGTTGTGGGCGTTGCCCAGGGTGTTTCCGAGGAGATCCTGGAGGGTCTGCGTGCCAACTTCTCCGGCGAGTGCACCGAGGTCGGCATGTATCTGGCCATGGCCCGTGTGGCTCACCGGGAGGGCTACCCCGAGATCGGCCTGTACTGGGAGAAGGCCGCTTATGAAGAGGCCGAGCACGCCGCCAAGTTCGCGGAGCTGCTGGGCGAGGTGGTGACCGACTCCACCAAGAAGAACCTGGAGATGCGCGTGGAGGCCGAGAACGGCGCCACCGCCGGCAAGTTCGAGCTGGCCAAGCTGGCCAAGGCCCAGAACCTGGACGCCATTCACGACACCGTGCATGAAATGGCCCGCGACGAGGCCCGACACGGCAAGGCCTTTGAGGGCCTGCTGAAGCGGTACTTCGGCTAAGCTGCAAAAAGCCTGATACACCAATGCTTTCAGGGGAGGGAACCGAGAAATCGGTTCCCTCTTTTTTGCGCAGACGCCGCAAACGTGCAGTTTTTTGTGTAACTCCGCTTCCTACAAATGCGTGTAGATCCCCGAATGTGTAACTTGAAAATGCAATTCTGATTCAATCGCAATTGCCCGTATACCTGCTGCATTAGTTGTATCTTCTTTTGACATTTTTTCCGGAACCGGGTACAATAGAGCCATATTTACAACGGAAGGAGCCTACACACCATGCTGTTTTCCGATAATACCCGTTATCTCTACCAGCGCCCCCCTCTCATTGAGGTCATCTGCCAGTTGCGCTTCCCCTCCATCCCATCCATCGGCAGTGCAGTTCCCACTCAGTTTCAGGAGGTCATCCAAAACGACTTCCCCAAATATATGGCCAAGCAGGAACAGCAGCCCCCCAAGCTGGTCAACCCGGGCACGCCCCAAGCCAAGCTGGAGCCGCAGCCTCCTATTACGAACTACAATTTCATCTCCAACGACGGAAAGTGGAAGGTGAACCTGACCCCGAATTTCATTGCCCTATCCACTGTGAACTACACCCGCTGGGAAGATTTTGCCCAGAAGCTGGATAAGGTACTGGCTGCCTTCATCCAGATCTATCAGCCCGAGCACTTCCAGCGCATCGGCCTGCGCTATGTAAATGCCGTCTCCCGCAGCCGCCTGGGGCTTCAGGACGAGCTGTGGGATGACCTCATCGAAACCCCCTTCATTGGCATGCTGGACCAGCCCGATGTGGATGAGAAGCTGGTGGGAAAGTGCGCCCTGGATGTGGAGATGAGCTTGGGCGAGAACAATCGAATGAAGCTTCATGCCGGTCCCGGCCGGCTTAACGTCAAGGACCCGGAGCCCAAGTTCATCCTGGACGGAGACTTCTCCGTGATGGGCAAAAACATCCCTGCGGATCAGATTGCCGGAGACCTGAACGGCCTTCACGATTACGCCGTGCGGCTCTTCAACTCCGCCACCACCCAAGAACTGAAGGACGCCATGGGCCCTATTCCCCTGAACTGAAAGCAGATAAAAATGGCCTCACCCGCCATCCCATAAGCCCCCTGTTCCGGCTGCCAAGGAACTGGAAACCTCAACTTGAATCAGCGGCTACAGAAAGATAACTCTATTTTTGATGGAAACTGGAGGGAACGGGAAACCCTGTTCCCTCCTTCCTGTCTCGCTGTTTTGTGGTAGTTTTTGCGGCAGTTCTTTTTCCCTGACAGCTGAACTGTCCCGCATACTCTCTTCATTTTTAAATTCTTTCTCCAAAGTCTTGATTTCTCTCTGGTTGTCTGGTATTCTTAATTGCACCCGCCTGATGCTATCCAATTATTTTTCACACGCAGCGGTATCGAAGTGGTCATAACGGGGCTGACTCGAAATCAGTTTGCGAGCAATCGCACGTGGGTTCGAATCCCACCCGCTGCGCCAACATAAAACGGTCCCTTTGGCATAGATTCTCACCGATGGCGAGGAGCTGAGCCAGAGGGACCGTTTCTTCGATTTCATGGAATCTTGATCGTTAGTATCTGATACACTACCTTCGAAGCATGCAAAGGAAGTGCACCTACATGACCGTCCATCAAAACCACCCACCAATCAAGCTGCTGCTCTGCGGTCCGTCCGGGGCCGGAAAGTCCTGGCTGATTCGTCATTTATGCCGAGAGGAAACTCTCGTCTTCGGTTTCACCACCGGTTTCCACGAGACGGGCGGTGTCCAGGGGCTCTACATCCAGCGAGCTTTCTCCGTGCCCTGCTTTACGCCTTCCAACTGCATTGGTTATCGAGGTGGCCGTCCCGGCTCCGCTGTGGGCCGCTCTCAGATTTTTGAAACGGAGGGTGTCTCCCTCCTTCGGGACCTTCCCGCTGGGGCCACGGTGGTAATGGATGAGCTTGGTTATCTGGAGGCGGAGTCACCCAAATTTTTGGGTCGGGTAGAGGAAATCCTGACCGGAGACTTCCGGGTGCTGGGGGCCATCAAGCCCCTGCCATTCCCCCACCTTCTCCGTCTGCAGGCACTGCCCGGCGTGACGGTACTCCACCTGACTCCAGAGACCCGCCAAGATGTGGCCCAGCGCGCGGCAGCGTTGTGGAACGGGCCGAATGCCCAGCTGCCTCTTCTCTGACAATATCATACGAGAAAATTCCGTTTTCTTTTTAAAATCTTACCATATTTCCGCCCGCGGAAACAGTGTGGGGCCGTCTTTCGGCACGCACAAAATTTACGTTGGGCGCGTAGGCCGGCATCGCGCCCACTGCACAGCTTGACCTACCCAGGCCATCGCGTGCGGATCCCCTTCCCATAAAAATCGCCCAATCTGAGTGATAGCTCAGATTGGGCGATTTTTCAATTTGGCTGTCTCCCTGTCCAGTCCTTCTTTGTAAAGGATTCTTACCAGATTTTCCCTCAGTTTTATTTTTGATTTTATATACAAATGTCGAAAAACGTGTTATACTGAGTTTAATTTTTCTATTTGTATCCAATTTATCACGGTCAGGTCAATTATTTTCCAATAAAAACCTTAATTGACATCCCATTCCTCGCTCTTGCGGGGCAGCCGGGATGAATGGCGCAAAAACAGCCGCTATCAGAAGGGTGGTCTTTTTCTTGGACGATCTTCGCACCAGAAGCTCCGGTGCCTATCCTCTCTCCCTCAGTCAGCAGAACATCTGGGACGTGGAGCGCACCTGTCCCGGTACCTCTGTCAACAACATCTGCACTACCCTGCGTATCCATGGCCGGGTCGATTTCTCGGCCCTCCAGCGTGGGATCAACGCGGTGTTGGCTGCCGACGGCTCCCTTCGGGCCCGGATTGCTCTCCAGGACAAAACCCCAGTCCAGTATCAGGCCCCCTTTCAGGCCGAACAGATCCCCATCTATGACTTCTCCCAGACCAGTCAGGAGGGAATTGAAAACTGGGAGGAGACCTTCACCCGGGAGGTCATGCCCCTGCTGGACGCCCCTCTGTACCGCTTCGTCCTGCTGCGTACCGGAGAGAATTCCGGCGGTCTGGTCATCAAGATGCACCACCTGATCTCCGACGGCTGGACCCAGGTGCTGCTGTGCAACCGCATCGGCCAGATCTATCTGGACCTGCTGGACGGCAAGGAGCCCAACCTGGACTCCATCCCCAGCTATCAGGACCATGTGGAGGAGGAGCAGCGCTACCTTTCCTCCGCCGCCTGCGGGCGTGACGAGGCCTATTGGAAAAAGGTGCTGGAGCAGTCGGGAGAGCCCTCGGTGCTCAAGTCCCTCCGGAGCGCCGCCGTCAGCCCGGTAGGCCGCCGGCTCACTTTCCCCCTGCCTCAAGACCTGAACAACGACATCTACACCTTCTGCATGGGCCACCGGGTGGCCCCCTTTTCTGTCTTCTACATGGCGCTGGCCATCTATTTCAAGCGCATCGGCGGCGCCGACCGGTTCACCATTGGGGTGCCCATCTTCAACCGGATGAACTTCAAGGCCAAGCAGACCAGCGGCATGTATGTCAGCACCCTGCCCTTCTTCAGCCAGGTCTCTGGGGATTGGTCTCTAAACCAGTTCAACGACCAGCTGAACGAGGGCTGGTTCGATATGCTGCGCCACCAGCGCTACCCCTTCGATCACATTCAAAAGCTGGCCCAGGAGACTCCGGGAGCGGCGGAACGGCTGTTTCACATCGCCTTCTCCTACCAGAACAGCCAGCTCCTCACCGGCCGGGACGCCACCGTCACCTTCTCCGGCCGCTGGCATTACAGCGGCTATCAGCTGGAACAGCTGTGCATCCATCTGAGCAACCTGGAGGACAACCGCCGGTACTCGGTGGATTACGACTACCTGACTCAGTTCTTCTCCGCCCAGGAGATTGAGACCCTTCACGCCTGCCTGGTCAACATCCTGCGGGAAGCTCTGGCTTCCCCCGACCGGCCCATCCGGCAGCTGTCCATTCTCAGCCCGGAGGAGCGGGAGCGGGTGGTGTACACCTTCAACCGCTCCGCACGGCCTATCTTTGAGCCCAGCCTCTACGCCCGCTTTGACCGTCAGCTCCAGCAGACACCAAACCGGGCCGCTCTCATCTACGACGGAGTCCGCACCACATACCGCCAGCTGGAGGCGGAGGCCGCCCGGGTCCACGCCGCTCTGGGCGAGCTGGCCCCCGGCACTTTGGCCGCCGTTCTGCTGCCCAGAACCCCCCGGCTTTTTGCCGCCATGCTGGGCATTTTACGCGCGGGCGGAGCCTTCCTGCTGCTGGCCCCCAACCAGCCCGAAAATCGAATCCGCGAAATTCTCAGCCAGAGCGAGGCCGCCGCTCTGGTGACTTTTCATGCTCTGGGGGGCGCTCTGTCTGACCTGCTGCCCATTGTGGATGTGGAAAATCTGCCCGCCCCCACCGATCAGGCTCCTGTGGAGCCCCAGCCCGACGCGCTGGCCTATGTGGTGTACACCTCCGGCTCCACCGGTGCCCCCAAGGGAGTGGAGATCAGCCGCCGGGCTCTTCTGAACCTGGCCTGCGCCATGGAACCCGTCTACGCCAAGGGCGCGGTGCTGTCGGTGTGCAGCGTGGGCTTTGACGCCTTCCTCCTGGAGAGCGCCGCCGCCCTTCTCAACGGCCGCACCATCCTACTGCCCCAGGACCAGGAGCTGGAGTCCCCCAAGGCCCTGGCCCAGCTCATCACCGGCTTTGGGGTGGGTTTTCTGTCTACAACCCCCTCCCGCTTGTCTGCTTTTCTGAAGGACCCGGAGTTCCGCCGGGCGATGTCCGGTATGGAGAGCATCATCTGCGGTGGCGAGGCCTTTCCCAGTGATCTGCTCCAGCGCCTCCAGCTGGTCACCAAAGCCCGGATCTACAACCAGTATGGACCTTCGGAGGCTGCGGTGGCCGTCAGTCTCAAGCTGCTCAACGGCTCCTCCGCCATCACCGCCGGCGGCCCCATGGACAACTGCAAGCTGTACATTCTGGATGACTGGGGCAATCCCCTGCCCATCGGAGTCTACGGCAACCTATACGTAGGCGGTGTCTGCGTGGGTCTGGGCTACCGGAACGCCCCTGAGCTCACCGCCCAGAGCTTTTCGGAAAACCCCTTCGAGCTGGGCGACCGGCTGTACCGTACCGGGGACATGGCCTGCTGGACCCCCGACGGTGAAATCATCCTGGCCGGTCGGTCTGACCACCAGGTAAAGCTCCGGGGTCTGCGCGTGGAGCCTCAGGAGGTCTCCGCCTGTCTGTGCCGCCACCCCCAGGTCAAAGAGGCCGCCGCCGCCGTCCAGCGGCACAGCGGCCAGGACGTGCTGGTGGCCTACTATACCGCCGACGGCCCCATCCCCGAGGAGGAGTTGCTGTCCCTGTGCGCCTCCTTCCTGCCCCACTACATGATCCCCTCCGCCATTCTGCGGCTGGAGGCTCTCCCCCTCACTCCCAACGGCAAAGTGAACGAGGCTCTCCTCCCCCGGCCCGACCTGGCCTCTTCCAGCCAGGCCAGACCCGATACCCAAACCCAGGCGGAGCTGCTGACCATCCTCCGCCGGGCCCTGAGCCGCCCCGATTTTGGGGTGGACAGCGACTACTTCCTCTTCGGCGGCAACTCCCTCAATGCTATGGACGCCCTGGGTCAGATTGCCGAAGCTATGGGCCGCACCCTGCGGGTATCCGACCTGTACATCTGCCGGACCGCCCGACGGCTGGCCGATCTGATGGACCGGGAGGACGGAGCGCCCGCTGTGGTCCACCTCACCCCGGCCCCGCCCCAGAACCGCTGGCCCCTGACCCCCATTCAGCAGGGCATCTACGTCCAATCCCATCTGGACCCCACGGGCCGGACTTACCACATGGCCGGAGCCTTCCGGCTGGGGTCCGCCCCGGATATTCCCCGGCTGGAAAAGGCCTTCCAGGCCCTCATCGCCCAGGAGCCCCTGCTGCGCACCGCCTTCGCCCCCGAACCTGACGGCATTTTCGCCCGGGTCCGGCCACAGGCGGATTTTGTCCTGCCCATTTATCAGGGCACTTCCCTGACCGAGGCCGCCGAGCCTCTGCTGGCCCCCTTCGACCTGTCCCAGGCTCCCCTGCTGCGGGCCGGACTGTATGAGGAGGCACCGGGCCGCTGGATTCTGCTGCTGAACATCCACCACATCATCGGGGATGGTCTGACCACCCCCGTTCTGCTGGCCCGGCTGGACAAGCTGTACCGGGGCGTCGCCGACGGCCCCCGGACCCTCAGCTATCTGGACCACGCCTGGCATCTGGCCCAGCACACCGGCGAGGTGGGGCGGCTGGACTACTGGAAGGAGCAGTTTGCCGCTCTTCCCGAGTCCCTGGAGCTGCCCGGCGACTTCCCCCGTTCCCACGACTTCAACTTCCAGGGCTGCACCCGGACCCATCTGCTGTCCCCTGCCCTGTCCGCCGCCTGCGATGCCTACTGCGCCCAGCACGGTCTGTCACCCTACATGCTCTTCCTGGGAGCCTTCGGCCTGCTGATGGCCCGGCTGTCCGGCAAGGAGAATCTGGTGGTGGGCTCCGCCGCCGCGGGCCGTCTGCTGCCCGAGACAAGGGACATGTGCGGCCCCTTTATCAACACCCTGCCCCTGCGGCTGGTCCCCGGAAAGGGCCGGACCGTGGCCGACTATCTGGAGGCCGTCCGTGCTCAGGTCAACGGCATGCTGGACCACCAGCAGGTGGGTCTGGAGGAGATTGTCTCCGCTTTGGACCTGCCCCGCACCCTGTCCCAGAGCCCCCTGTTCCAGGTCATTTTCTCCCAGAGGCCCGTGGATGCCGCCGGGTTCTCTCTGGACGGCGAACCCATGGAGTACCTCCCCCTGCCCACCGGCACCGCCCGGATGGACCTGTGGATGGAGCTTTACAAGGAGGGCGACCGCTACGGCTTCCAGACCGAGTACGCCACCCAGCTCTTTTTGGACGACACCGCCGCCTACTACGGCCGCTGTCTGGAGACCATCGTCGCCCACCTAATCGCCCCCGGGGACCGGACCCTGGCCGAAGTGGAGGCCCTGTCCCCCCGGGACCGGATGGAGCTGCTGGACATCCCCAACAACACCGTGGCCCCCTTCCTGAACCTGCCCATTCCCCTCCAGTTTGAGCGGCAGCTGACTCTGGACCCCGACGCCCCGGCGGTCGTCTTCCACGGACAGGCCACCACCCGGCGGGAACTGGATAAGCGGGCCTGCCAGATCGCCAACCTGCTGGTCCAGGCCGGGGCGGCCCCCGGCACCCGGGTGGGCATCGCCCTCAGCCGAAACACCGACCTGGTGGCCGCCGTGCTGGCCATCTGGAAGATCGGCGCCGCCTACTCTCCCCTGCTGGCCCACTACCCCAAGCAGCGGCTGGAGTACATGGTGGAGATCGCCGGCATCACTCACATCCTCTGCGACGAGAAAACCGGGACCCAGCTGCCCCAGGACCTGCCCTGCACCCTGGTGCCTGTCTCCGGCCAGGCTGAGGACACCTTCCAGGCCCTGCCCCTGAAGGAGACTGATCTGGCCGAGGTGCTGTTCACCTCCGGCTCCACCGGGCGGCCCAAAGGCGTCATGCTGGCCTGGCGGTCCATCGCCAACATGGCGGTGGGCTTCCGGGATATTCTGAAGCGGTCCGACGGTCCCATCCTGTGCACCACCAACGTGGTCTTTGATATGTTCAACGGCGAGGTGGTCATCCCCCTGTCCATGGGCAAGACCATCGTCATGGCCGACGAGGAGGAGATGATGCTCCCCTGGAAGCTAGCCCAGCTCATTGAGCGGGACGGGGTCCGCATCACCCAGTCCACCCCCTCCCGGGTCCAGATGTGGCTGTCCAACGAGGCTTTCTGTCAGGCCGCACCCAATCTGGAATTGATGATCTACGGCGGCGAGGTCCTCACCGAGACCCTGCTGCGCAAGGCCCAGACCGCCTCTGACGAGGCCGTCCAGGTCAATATGTACGGCCCCACCGAGGGCACTGTGTACAACACCACCCGACAGGCCGACTACCGCAAGTACATCAACATCGGCTGGCCCATGCAGAACAACCGGCTGTACGTCCTGGACGAGGAGAAAAAGCCGGTGCTGCCCACCGCCGCCGGTGAGCTGTACCTGGCCGGCGAGTGCGCCGGTGTGGGCTATATCTCCCGTCCCGACCTCACCGAGTCTGCCTTCCTGCCTGACCCCTTCTTCCCCGGGGAGCGGATGTACCGCACCGGCGACATCGCCCGGCTGCGCCTGGACGGCTCCTACGACTTTCTGGGCCGCCGCGACGCCCAGGTGAAGCTGAACGGCCAGCGGGTGGAGCTGGACGAGATCAACGGCGCCCTGGTGTCCCAGAACTGCGCTCTCCAGGCCGCCACCGTCCCCGTCCGCCGGGAGGACGGCTCCATGGAGCTGTTCACCTACTACATCCCCGCCCCCGACCGGCCCGACGACCACGAGATCCGGACCCGGCTGTCCAAGGTGCTGCCCGCCTATATGATCCCCTCCCACCTGGAGGCGGTGGACGCCATGCCCAGCACCCCCACCGGCAAGATCAATCTCCGGGAGCTGAAGGAGCGGGCCCAGTCCGGCGGCCAGAAGGCCCCCGAGACCTTCAACGCCGTGGAGGCCCCTGTTCAGGCCCCCGTCGAGACGGAGTCTGTCCCCACTCAGCCGGAGCCCATGGCCCAGCCGATTCCGGAACCCGCCCCCCAGTCGGAGCCTGAACCCGCCGTTCCCGCGACCGTTCCCGAACCGATACCCGGCTCCCTGGACTGGATCCTGGCCCTGTGGCGGAAGGTGCTGAACCGGCAGGATGTGGCCCCCGACCACTCTTTCTTCGAGCAGGGGGGCACCTCCCTGGCCGCCCTCAGCGTACTCAGCCACTACAACAACCAGCGTCTGGTTCTCTCCCTGGCCCAGTTCTATGAGCAGCCCACGGCGGCGGGTCAGGCCAAGCTGCTGTGCCCTGCGGCGGAGTTCCAGGCGTCTCAGCCCGCCCCGGTCTCTGAGGCCCGGACCCTGCTGGTCACTCCCGCCGAGGAATTTCCCCGGTTCGTCCCCGCCCTGCCCCAGGATCGGCCCGCCCGCCCCATGAATACCGTACTGCTCACCGGGGCCACCGGCTTTCTGGGGGCCCACATGCTCCACGTCCTGCTGGACGCGGGCGTGTCCAAAGTGATCTGCACCATGCGGGACGGCAGCCTTGATCGCCTCACCGACACCCTGTCCTGGTACTTCGGCAGCGGCTGGGCCGCCTGTCTGGACAGTCAGGTCACCGTCGTTCAAGCCGATCTGAGCCAATCTGGCCTGGGACTGGCTCCAGCGGACCGACAGGAACTGATGGGCTCCATCGACGCCATTTGGCACTGCGCCGCCGATGTCCGCCACTACGCCGCCGACAGCGAGGCCCTGCTGCGCACCAATTTGGAGGGCACCCGTGCGGTCATTGAGCTGGCCAAAGCCGTCAATGTCCCTTTGTACCACATGTCCACCACCAGCGTCTCCGGCGACCGGCTGGCCGGCCGTGACGATCGCGTCACCTTCACCGAGGAGGACTTCGACCTGGGCCAGGATTGGCGGCGCAACCTGTATGTCCGCAGCAAGTTCCTGGCCGAAGCCGCCGTCTATCAGGCAGTTTCCGCCGGGCTCACCGCCCGGGTCTTCCGCCTGGGCCGTCTGGTGGGCCGGGCCCAGGACGGCACTTTCCAGAAGAATTTCCAGACCAACGCCTTCTGGCTCACCCTCCGGGGCATCCACGCCCTGGGGGCCATCCCCGTCTCCATGGCCCAGACGCCCATGGAGCTGACCTCCATCGACTGGTGCGCCCAGGCGGCGGTGACCCTCCGCGACGCCCCTCTGACCGCCTACCATCTGCAAAGTCCCGCTCCCCCCACGGTGGAGGAGGTCTGCCGATCCGTGATTCCCCAGCTCCGGGTCCTGCCTGACCGGGAATTCGCCGACCTGCTGGCCCGGGCCCCCGTGGACCTGCGGGGCGACATTCTGGCCCCCCTCATCGACCTGTGGAACCGCCTCCAGGAGGCCCCGCCCACCGTCACGGTGGACTGCACCCGGACTGCCCGGCAGCTGGAGCAGGCGAACTTCCGATTCCCTATCCCGGGCCCGGACCGGCTGCTGCGTTCCTTTCGCTTTGAACGTGCGGAACGTCTTGATGGAAGGACGGTGCTGAAATGATCTCTGATTTGGCCGCCGCTATTTTTATTCTGTCGCTGGCCCTTATCGCTCTGTTCATCCTGTGGAGCTTCCATAGCCCCAAGGAGCGCTATTTGCTTCATCGGCTGTACCTGTGGCTAGTGCTGGTCTACGCCTATTGGGCCCTCCTCATGCTGGGAATGTGGCTCACTCCTCCAGACCGATTGGACATTCTGTCCTTTCTGGACGCCCTTACCTACTTGGGCATCGCCATTCCCGCTGTCTACATGATGATCTCCCTCGTCTTTGTCAAAGGATGTGACCATCTGCCCCACTGGTGTTTTACTTTTCTCATCGTTCCGGTACTATCCGTGCTGATTTGTCTGACCAACCCCATCCATCACCTGCAGTACAAGGTTTTCTCCGTGGTCCGCAGTGAGATCGTCTTCGGCCCCTTCGTGCTGGTGACGGGCATACACAGCTACCTGTGCTTTCTGGTTAGCTTTTTTCTCATCATCAACTTCATGCGGAAAAACTCCAGCCGGCTGTACATTAACCAGGGACTCATGGTTCTGTTCGGCGGGCTGTGCCCCATGCTGGTCAGCGTCATCGCCACCTTCTCCAAAATGGACCTCCCCATCACTGCCACCCCTCTGAGCTTTTTGCCCACCATTCTCTTCAACGGTGTGGCTATCTATAAGCTCAACCTACTGGACATCACCCCGGTGGCCACCCAGCATGTGCTGGACTGGATTCCGGACTGCTACCTGATTCTCAGCGATAAGGGGCTGGTGGTCAGCTATAACAAGCCCTTCGCCGCCGTTTTCGCCTCCCAGTACGGCATCACCGAAAACCGCTATTTGAAGGACTGCCTCAAGGAGGAGGACGTCTCCAAAAAGACAGCCATCTACAACATGATCACCGCCGTGGAGGCCTGCAAAGAGTCCCAGTCCACCATCTCCTATGAACAGGCGGCCATAATCACCCAAAACGGCGGCATTCATAAGAACTACTACCTCACCGATGTCTCTCAGCTGGTCATCAACGACAAGCTGGCGGGCTTCGTGGTCATCTTCAAGGACATCACTCAGCTGAAAAAGAGCATGCGTCAGCTCCAGGATAACAAAACCCGCATGATGGAGCAGGAACGTTTCGCCTTTCTGGGACAAATGATGGGCGGCCTGGCCCACAACCTAAAGACTCCCATCATGAGCATCTCCGGTTCCATCGCAGCGGCGGACACCCTGGTGGACGAGTGCCTGGACAGTCTGGATGACCCGGAGGTCACTCCCGACGACTACCGGGAGATTTTTGGAGAGATGCGGGACTGGTTCCAGAAGATCCGGGAATCCACCTCTTACATGTCCGACATTATTACCGCCATCAAGGGCCAGGCCACCAGCGTCAGCGCCTTTGACGAATCCCTGTTCACTCTGGACGAACTCATTAAGCGGACCACCCTCCTCATGCGCCACGAGCTGGTCAGCAGCGGCTGCACCCTGGTGGCCGAGTACAAGAGCCCCCAGTCCATCACCCTCCACGGAGACATCAACAACCTGGTCCAGGTGCTGGGCAATCTGGTCTCCAACGCCATCTTCGCCCAGAAGCAGGTGGGAGGGGGCTGCATCACCCTGGGGCTGGAGCAGGAGGAGGATGAGGTGAAAATCTACGTCAAGGACACCGGCCCCGGCATCCCGCCCACGGTACGCGGCCGTCTGTTTCGGGAGATGGTCACCAGCAAGGGCCTTCAGGGCAGCGGTCTGGGCCTGTACATCTCCAACACCGTGGTCCACGGCAAATTCAACGGCACCATGTGGTGCGAAGACAACCCCGGCGGCGGCGCCGTCTTCGGTATGACTATCCCCCTCCCCAAGGACGATTCTTTCGCCCCCTCCCATCTCTCTGTCCAACCGGACCCCGAATCGAGGTAGCAGCTCATGAGACATAAAGCAAGTACAGACGGAAACGCCTTTTCCATTCTGACGCTGGACGACGACCCCATCATGACCTCCACCGTCCAGGCCTATTTTCAGCGCTCCGGCTATCAGGTGGATGTGGAAAACGATCCCTACCGGGCCGTCGAGCGTCTCCGGCGGCAGCACTACGATATCCTGCTGCTGGATTTCCTCATGTCCCCCATCTGCGGCGACCAGGTAGTGGAACAGGTGCGCCAGTTTGACCAGGACATCTTTATCATCCTGCTCACCGGCCACAAGAGCATGGCGCCCCCCATCAAGACCATTCGTGCCCTGGATATCCAGGGGTACTATGAGAAGAGCGACCGCTTCGACCAGCTGGAGCTGCTGGTGGAGTCCTGTGCCAAGTCCATCCGGCAGCTGCGCACCATCAAGCGCTACAAAGACGGCCTGTCTGCCATCATGGACTCTCTGCCTGAGATATACGACCTGCAGCCCCTGGAGCACATCACCGACAGCATTCTCCAGGCCGTCGGGACTCTGCTGGACTGTTCCAGCGTGGTTCTCACCCTGGACGCCGCCCGGTACCAGGCCGTGTCCCCGGAAGCGGGCACCCGGCATTTTCTCTCCCGGGCGGCCGGGGCCGGGACCGTTCTCCCGGATGACGCCCAGGCGGAGGAGCTTCTGGCCCAGCTGTCGGACCGAAGCTCTCTGGTCCAAGAGACTCGGATGCTCTTTTCTCTGCTGGACAACCGCCAGAGCCCCATGGGCTTCCTGGCCGTCACTCTGAAAGAGCCGCCCAAATACGACCAAGTCCAGCTGATGGAGGTCTTTGCCCGCCAGGTCTCCTCCGCCATCTGCAACGCCCGCCTCCACGCCCTGGTCCAGGAGAAAAACAGCCAGCTGGATCAGACCAACACCCAGCTGAAAGACGGGTATTTGGAGATGATCCGCGCCATGCGCCGCATCGTGGACGCCAAGGACCTCTACACCCGGGGCCACTCGGACCGGGTATCCTATTACGCAGTCAAGCTGGCCCAGCGTCTGGGCCACGACCCTCAGTACTGCGAGCAGGTGCGGGTGGCCGGTCTGTTCCACGATGTAGGCAAGCTGTCCATTCCCGACGAGATCCTGCTGAAAAACGGCCGCCTCACCGACGAGGAGTATGAGGTCATCAAGACCCACCCCCGCATCGGCACGGACATTCTGTCCCTCATCAGCCAGTTCCGTCCCATCCTCCCCGGGGTGCTCAGCCACCACGAGCGGATGGACGGCAGCGGCTACCCCCAGGGGCTCCGAGGCGATGAGATTCCCGAGGTGGCCCGGATCATCGCCGTGGCCGACTCCTTCGACGCCATGACCTCCGACCGGCAGTACCGCCCCAGCCTTGGCTTCTCCAAAGCCATGGATGAACTGGACCGCTGCAAGGGCACCCAACTGGATGCCGCCGTGGTGGATGCCTTTCAGGCCATGGTCCGGGAGCCCGGCTTCTGGGATCAGCTTCGGACGGACATGGGGGACGCCGCCCCCTGTCAGGCAGTCCCGGAATGATACTTACATAACTGGAGGCCTTTTATGAAAACCCTTCCTTACGATAAAGCCGATTACACCGTGCCTTTTTATGATACCTTCCCCCAGTTTCTGGAGGGGATGGCCCGGACTTACGGTCCAAGGCCCGCCCTATCCTGGTTCACCCGCCGGAAGGAAGAAAAAATGCTCACCTACGAGGAGCTGACCCAGAAAGCGGCATCCCTGAGCCGGGCCCTGGCCGACCGGGGCCTGACCCCCGGTACCCACGTGGCTATCATCAGCGAGAACAGCGCCGATTGGATCATCTCCTTCCTGGCGGTGGTCTGCCTGGGCTGTGTGGCGGTGTGCGTGGACACGGAGCAGTCCGACGAGAGCATCCGGGACATGGTCCGCCGGTGCGACGCCCAGCTTCTCTTCCTGTCCCCCACCTTTCTGCCGATCTGCCTGCCCCTGCTGGAGGAGCCCCAAATCCGCCATGCGGTCCTGATGGGCGGCCTGGCCAGTGACGAGCGGGTCGAGTCCCTGGACGCCCTGTACCAGCTGGGCGGCGCTCTGGACCCCACGCCTCTCCCCCCGGTGGATTTGGACCAGACCGCCGAGATCGTCTTCACCTCGGGCACCACCAGCCAGTCCAAGATGGTCATGCTCAGCCAGAAGGCGGTGATGCAGAATCTGTGCGACTCCAGCCTGTACGTAAACTTCCACCAGCGGGTGTTCTGCTCCCTGCCCTTCTACCACGCCTACGGCCTGAACAGCGCCGTGCTGAATACCTTTCTGCGGGGCGCTCACCTGTACATCAACGGCGACCTGAAGACCACCATGCGTGACCTCCACCTGGCCAATCCCGACACCATGCTCACCGTCCCCCTGATGATCGAGGCCATCCACAACCAGCTGTGGCTGGGGGTGGAAAAGGCGGGTAAGGCCGACGGTCTCCACAAGCTGCTGAATCTGGCCGCCCTGTGCAAAAAGCTTCACATTCCCTTCCACTCCAAAACCCTGGATCAGCTGCGGGAGACGGCGGTGGGCACCCTCCGCCTGGCCATCTGCGGCGGCGCCCATCTGAGCAAAGAGATCTCCGAGGAATTTGACCTGCTGGGCATCCAGGTGCTCCAGGGTTACGGCATCACCGAGTGCTGCCCCCTGATCTCGGTCAACTGCAACTATGCCAACAAGATGGGTTCGGTGGGCCTGCCCCTGCCCAGCTGCCAGGTCAAGCTGGTGGAGGGCGAGGTCTGCGTCAAGGGCCCCTCGGTGATGCAGGGCTACTACAAGAATCCGGAACAGACCGCTGAAGCTCTGGAGGACGGTTGGTTCAAGACCGGCGACCTGGGCTATTTGGACAAGGACGGCTTTCTCTACCTCACCGGGCGGAAGAAAAATCTGATCGTTTTCAAAAACGGCAAAAAGGTCTCCCCGGAGAAGCTGGAAGAACTGCTCTCTGCCATTCCCATGGTCAAGGAGGTCATGGTCTACGGCACCGCCAACGGCGCCTTTGCCGACGACGTAAAGCTGACCGCCAGCGTCTACCCCGACCCTCAGCGGGCCGAGGGACTCTCCTCCTATGAGATCCTGGAGCAGATCCAGCGGGAGGTGGATAAGATCAACCGGGACCTGCCCACCTATCAGCAGATCCAGCTGGTCAACATCCGGGAGAAGGAGTTCAACAAGACCGGCACCAAGAAAATCAAGCGCCACGACAACTGACACAAGGAGCATCAATATGCTGAAACTGATTCAGACCATCATTTACGATGTGACAGGTAAACAGAATATCACCTATGAGACCGACTTTGTTCAGGACTTGGCTCTGAACTCCTTCGACGTCATGAACATCATCAGCGCCTTTGAAGAGCACTTCGACACCACCATCCCCACCCGGGAGGTGTGGCAGCTCCACCAGGTGAAGGACGTCATCGACTACTTGGCCCGAAAGGGCTTCACTCAGCCTTGACCGGCTTTCCCGCCCCAGGACAGGCGGCGATCTTCCGTGCCCCCTTTCCGGGGGAACAGGGGGATTCCCGGGCTCTGCTGCTCCGAGCCGCCGGCCGCTATGCCCACTGTTCTTCGGAACAGCTTGGCCCCATCGCAGCCGGCCCTTGGGGCAAGCCCTTCTTTCCCCAGGCCCCCCAGATTCAGTTCTCCCTGACCCACAGCGGGGACTGGTGGCTGTGTGCCTTCTCTTCCCATCCCCTGGGACTGGACCTCCAGGTCCACCGCTCCCACACACCCCCCGCCCAGCTGTCCCAGCGTTTCTTCCACCCCGACGAGGACGCCTTTCTGGCCCGGGGCGGCTACCGGGACTTCTTCGACCTGTGGTGCGCCAAGGAGAGCTGGGTCAAATACACCGGCCGGGGTTTTTTCGATGACCCCGCCGACTTCTCCGTAGTCTCCCGAAACGGGGAGTTCCCCGCCCGGGAAAACGCTTGGCTCCAGATGCTCCCCTTCGCTCCCCAGTACAGCCTGTGCCTGTGTACTGAACAGCCACTGACGGCGAAGTTCCAATCCCTCTGACCCCATTTTTCTCTCCACGGCTGTCTGTTAAGAATTTCTCGTCTGCGTAAAGAAATCGCCAAGCTTTCAGGCAATATTCACGCAAAGCAGCTCATATTGTTTCATTTTCTGCCGGTTCTTCCCGCCTTGTGCGAGAAGAAACCGGCTTTTTTCGGTTCCGCCTTCCTCATTTCCGCTGAAAATCCGCATTTCACCTGTGGTGACTGCACAAAGTTTCTCTTTCTTTTTCCGGTTTTTCTTAACACCGCCTTCTGGGCCGGTTTGACATTTTTTCCGTTTCTCCAGTATAATTTAAATAAATACGCTTGCATGAATCCGGAAAGGACGTGGTATATTGCATCTGAACAAACAGCTGAAAGAAAAAAACCGGGAATCCCTGGCCTCAGTGCTACCCATCACCGCCATCGTGTTTCTGTTGTCCATCACCATCGCCCCTCTGGAGCCGGGCGCCCTGGTATTGTTCCTCTTCGGGGCCATCCTGCTCATCTTCGGCATGGGCCTGTTCACCCTGGGCGTGGATATGTCCATGATCCCCATGGGAGAGGGCGTGGGCGTAGAGGTGAGCCGGTCCAAGCATCTGCTCATCCCCATCGTGGTCTACTTTCTGCTGGGCGTGCTGTCCACCATGGCGGAGCCAGACCTCCAGGTGCTGGCCGAGCAGGTGCCCGCCATTGACAACCAGGTGCTGATTCTCACCGTGGCGGCAGGGGTGGGCCTCTTCCTGGTGGTCGCCGCCCTGCGCATCCGAAAGGGCGTCCCCCTGCGCCGGCTGCTGCTGCTCTTCTATTTCCTGGTCTTTGCCCTGGCCGCCCTGGCCCCCATCAACTTTATTCCGGTGTCCTTCGACTCCGGCGGCGTCACCACCGGCCCCATCACGGTGCCCTTCATCATGGCCCTGGGCCTGGGCATCGCCTCCACCCGCAGCGACGCCAACTCCGCCAGCGACAGCTTTGGTCTGGTGTCTCTATGCTCCATCGGCCCTATTCTGGCCGTCCTGCTGCTGGGCATCTGCTACCAGCCTCAGGAGGTACCCTACTCCATGGTGGAGCTGCCCGCCATGGCCACCACCGCCGACGCGGCCCTGGCCTTCTGGCACGCCTTCCCCACCTACTTCGCGGAGGTGGCCAAGGCTCTGGCCCCCATCGCCGGGCTGTTTATCGCCTTCCAGGCCGTCACCCGCCGCTTCCTGCCCAACCAGCTTCTGCGGATGGGCGCGGGCCTGTTGTATACTTACCTGGGGCTGGTTCTGTTCCTGTGTGGGGTCAATGTGGGCTTTATGCCCGCCGGCTCCTTTCTGGGGGCCACCGTGGCCTCCAGCGAGCACAGCTGGCTGCTGGTTCCCATCGGCATGCTCATCGGCTTTTACATCGTCAAGGCGGAGCCCGCCGTGGCCGTCCTCACCAAGCAGGTGGAGGAGGTGTCCAACGGCTCCATCTCCCACAAAGCCATGGGGCGGGCCCTGTCCATCGGCGTGTGCGTCTCCGTGGGCCTGGCCATGGTTCGGGTACTCACCGGCCTGAACATCCTGTGGCTCCTGGTCCCCGGCTATGCCATTTCCCTGGGGCTCACCTTCTTCGTGCCCCCCATCTTCACCGGCATCGCCTTTGACTCGGGCGGCGTGGCCAGCGGCCCCATGACCGCCACCTTCCTGCTGCCCTTCGCCATGGGGGCCTGCTCCGCCCTGGGGGGCAACCTCATGACCGACGCCTTCGGCATCGTGGCCATGGTGGCCATGACCCCCCTGGTAACCATCCAGACCATGGGCCTGTTCAGCGAGGTCCAGCACAAGCTGGCCCGCCGCCGCCTGCGCTACCACATGGAGCGGGTGGAAGACCTGGTGGTCTATTTCGATTGAGAGAGGAGGAAGTACCTTGGAACCGATGAAACTGATCGTCTCCATCGTGGAGCGCGGCAAGGGCGTAGCCATGCAGCGGCTGTATGCCGCACACCAGATCTTTCTCCACCTCCAGTGCGCCGGGCGGGGCACCGCCACCTCGGAAATCATGGACATCCTGGGCCTGGGCTCCAGCGAGAAGGACGTAGTCCTCAGCTACGCCGCCGCATCATCCGCCGCCCGACTGCTCCACGATTTGGACACCGACCTGCGTGGGAGCACCGGAACCTCCGGCATCGTATTCGACCTGCCCCTGTCGGGGCTGAACAATCTGGCCGCCGCCCTGGTGGAGTTTAAGGCCAACGAGAACAAAAAAGGAAACGGAGGGGAACCTCAGATGGAGCAAAAGGGGGAAAACACCCTGATTTTGGTGGCCTGCAACCGAGGCCATACCGATGCCGTCATGGCCACCGCCAAGGAGCAGGGAGCCCGGGGCGGCACCGTGGTCAAGGCCCGGATGGCTGGACTGGAGGACCTGGAGCAGGCCTACGATCTGGAGCTGAAGGCCGAGCGGGAGATTGTGGCCATCGTGGTCCCCAAGGACAAGCGGGGGCCCATCATGGAGGCCGTCAACACCGCCCATGGTCTGCGCAGTGAGGCCCAGGCCGTCCTGTGCTCCCTGCCCATCGAGCATATCGTGCGGCTGGGATAATTTAACGGAAAACCGCCCTCGGGACCAATCCCAAAGGCGGTTTTCTCCCTCCAAGCGACTTTGCTTCTCAACTAAAATTTCTCTTCCTGTGTCCCACAAAAAAGGCCTGCGGCAGACTGCCGCAGGCTTTTTTCATACCAGCCCCACCCGGACCTGGCCGTCCTGGGCCATCACTTTGATGGTCCCTCCCTTTTTCAGCTGCCCGGCCAGCATCAGGTCGGCGGCTGGGTCCTCTACCAGAGTGGAAATAGCCCGGCGGAGAGGTCTGGCGCCGTACTCCCGGCCGCCGCCCCGGGCGGCCAGCAAAGCCACGGCCTGGTCCTCCACCTCCATGGACACCCCCAGCTTGTCCAGCCGCTGCTCCGTCTCGTCCAGGAGCTGGCGGGTGATCCGCCCCAGGGTGTCCCCATCCAGGGGATGGAATACCAGCGTCCCGTCCAGGCGATTCAAAAACTCGGGGGCGAAGGTACTTCTGGCGTCGGAGAGCACCTCCCGCTCCAGCTCTTCCCGCTCTGCCTCGCCGCTGGACTGAAACCCCAGCCGCTGTCCCTGGGCGAACCGCCGGGCTCCCAGGTTGGAGGTCATGACCAGCACCGTGTTGCGGAAGTCGGTCTTCCTCCCCTGGGCGTCGGTGAGCACCCCCTCCTCCATGACCTGGAGGAGAACGGACCACACATCCCGGTGGGCCTTCTCCAGCTCGTCCAGCAGGACCACCGACCAGGGAGAGCGGCGGACCCGCTCGGTGAGCTGGCCCCCCTCCTCGTGGCCCACATAGCCCGGGGGCGAGCCGATGAGCCGGGAGACCGTGTGGGCCTCCATATACTCGGACATATCGAAGCGGAGCAGAGCCTCCTCGCTGCCGAAGAGGGCGGCGGCCAGGGCCCGGCACAGCTGGGTCTTGCCCACCCCGCTGGGGCCCAGCAGCAGAAAACAGCCCACCGGCCGCCGTGGGTCCTTCAGTCCCAGGCGGCTGCGGCGGATGGCCCGGACCACCGCCTCCACCGCCCGGTCCTGGCCCAGGATACGGCGGCGCAGGGCGCCGTCCAGCTCGCTTAAGGCCTTCCGGTCGGCCTCGTCGGGGTCGGTGACGGGCACCCCCGTCCACTGGGTCAGGACGGCCCGGATGTGGCTCTCCTCCACCCGGCGGGGTCCCTGCTTGTTCAGCCACTGGCGGCGGCCGTCCTCCAGCTGGCGGCGGAAATCCCCCTCCGCGTCCCGGAACAGGGCCGCCTTTTCAAAGTCCTGGCCCCGGATGGCCTGGGCCATCTGCGCTCCCGCCTGAACGGCCCGGCTCTCCAGCTCCTTCAGCTCCGGAGGCAGAATACGGCTGGTCAGCCTTGCCCGGGAGGCCGCCTCGTCCACCAGGTCGATGGCCTTGTCAGGGAGAAACCGCTGGGGCAGGTAGCGGATGGACAGGTCCACCGCCGCCGCCAGGGCTCCGTCGGTGATGGTCAGGTGGTGGTGGGTCTCGTACCGTCCCCGGAGCCCCCGTAGGATGGCCAGGGTCTGGTTCCGGTCGGGCTCCCGGACGGTGACGGGCTGGAACCGCCGCTCCAAAGCGGAGTCCTTCTCGATGTGACGGCGGTACTCGTCGATGGTGGTGGCTCCGATGACCTGGATTTCTCCTCTTGCCAGAGCCGGTTTTAAGATATTGGCCGCGTCGATGGCCCCCTCGGCGCTCCCCGCTCCCACGATGGTGTGGAGCTCGTCGATGAAGAGGATGATGTTACCTGCCCGGCGGACCTCCCCCAAAATGTGCTTCAGCTTTTCCTCAAATTCCCCCCGGTACTTGGTGCCTGCCACCATGGCGGACAGGTCCAGGGCGCATACCCGGCGGCCCAGCAGATGGCCGGGTGCGGTACCGTCCGCGATTGTCAATGCCAGCCCCTCCACCACGGCGGTCTTGCCTACCCCCGGCTCCCCGATGAGGGCCGGGTTGTTCTTGGTCCGGCGGGACAGTATCTGGATGACCCGCTCCAGTTCCTCCTCCCGTCCGATGACCGGGTCCAGCTTGCCCTCGGCGGCCATGGCGGTCAGGTCCCGGGCGCATTGGTCCAGCTGCCGGGTGTCGGAGGAGGCCCGGATCTCCGGCTCCCGGGCTCGGGCCCGGGGCTGACTTTCCTCCCCGCCCAGGGACGCGGACACCGTCCGGTACAGCCGCTCCCCGTCCACGCCGCAGTCACGGAGCAATTGAACGGCCCCGCTGTTTTGGGTTCCCAACAGCCCCAGCAGCAGGTGCTCGGAGTTCACCGCGTGCTGGCCCAGGCGTCGGCTCTCCCCCACCGCCTCCCGTATAGCCTGACAGCAATTGGGGGTCAATCCCTGGTGGAGAGACCTGGCCGGTACTCCAATCCCCACCCGCTGTGCGATGGCCCCACGGATGGTCTGGCTATCCGCCCCCGTCCGGCGCAGGGCGGCGGCGGCAGGGCTGTACTCCTGGCTGGCCAGACCCAGCAGCAGGTGCTCGCTGCCCACATAGCTGTGGCCCAGTCGGGCGGCATTCTCCTGGGCCAGCCGAATGGCCCCCAGGGCGGTGGATGTAAAACGGCTGTCTGCCATATTTTTCACCTCAAGCGCGTATTTTTTGACATTCCAGCAGTTCCCTGAACTTGACAGTTCCCTTCCCGCGGCAAAAAAGTTGTGAAATTTGCACGAACGCAGAGAAAAGTCCGGATAATCTTTGAAATCCGCTGAAATCTTTCTTAAGCATACCCTCTTTCTGAAAAATTTAGCATTGCAATTTTGAAAAGATGTGTTAGAATGAAGATACATTTTAATGGAGGTGTACTTATCATGGCTTATGTCATCAGCGACGCTTGCATCAGCTGCGGTTCCTGCGCCGATGCCTGCCCCGTGGGCGCCATCGCTCAGGGTGCCGATCACTACGAGATCAACGCCGGTTCCTGCCTGGACTGCGGTTCCTGCGCCGATACCTGCCCCATGAGCGCTATCTCTCAGGGCTAATTTCGAGAAAAACAACACCGGTTTTCCGGTGTTGTTTTTTTGTCTCTTCCCCCTCTTCGGCAGCATCACAGGCTGACGAACGGCCCACTGGACCGCTCGTCAGCCTGTATTTCTTTTTACATTTATTAATATAATATTAAATATTAGATTTCGTCATTTTTTATATTGATATTTTTTCGTTGACAGCATATACTGAACATAGTAAAAATCAGTTATTCCTTGAAAGGAGTGTCCTCTATGCGTTCCGACGCCATCTCTGCCCGTTCCATTTCATTCCGCTCCACTCCCCGCCGTCCGCGGGAGATCCGCGACCCCTATGACGGCCTGCGGCCCTGGTCAGCCATCACCCACGGGGTGGGCGCTGTGCTGGCCGTCCTTGGCACCGCGGCCCTGCTGATCCGTGCCGCCAGTCGGGAAGACGGATTACTCTTCATTCTGTTTTTGATCTACGGACTGTCTATGATTGGCCTGTACACCGCCAGTACCCTGTACCACTGCCTGAATACCTCGGTGGCCGGACGCATCGCCCTGCGGAAGTACGACCACTGTTCCATCTACCTGCTCATCGCCGGCAGCTACACCCCGATCTGCCTCACCGTCCTTCGGGATAGCGGCGGAATCGCTCTGCTGGGGGTGGTGTGGGGACTGGCTGTGGCCGGCGTGGTGCTGACCATCGCCAAGCTGTCCATCCCTCGGTGGCTCACCAGCGCCATCTACCTGTTCATGGGCTGGCTGGCCCTCTTCGCCATCGTCCCCATCTACCGGGTCATGCCCGCTGCCGGCTTCTTCTGGCTGCTGGCAGGCGGCCTGCTGTACACCGTGGGCGGCGTTCTTTACGCCGTCAAATGGCCCGGTCGGAACAACCCCCGGTTCGGCTGCCACGAGATCTTCCACGTGTTTATCCTGCTGGGTAGCATCGCCCACTTCATCCTGATGTATCAGGTCATCGCCCTGCTTTGACGCAAAAACGCCGCCTTTGACAGGCGGCGTTTTCTTTAGTCGAGATAGGTGGGCACTCCCATGCCCTTGATTTCCTTCCGGTAGACCCGGCGGAGGAACAGGGCGCACAAAGTCACGGCGAACAGTTCCGCGATGGGGAAGGACCACCACACGGTATCCAGCCCATGGATGCGGGACAGGACGAAGGCGGCGGGCAGCAGCACCACCAGCTGGCGGACCACCGAGACGACGAGGCTGAGCACACCGTGGCCCAGGGCCTGGAACACGGAGGAGCACACAATGCAGAACCCGGCAAACAGAAAGCTGAGGGAGATGACCCGCAGGGCGGGCACGCCGATGGTCAGCAGGTCCCCGGTGGTGTCCCCCTCCGCCACAAACATGGACAGCAGCACATCCGGGACCAGTTGGAAGGCCAAAAATCCCAGCAGCATGATACTCACGGCGTAGAAAATGCTGAGCTTGATGGTCTTTATGATCCGGTCCGGTTTTTGGGCCCCGTAGTTGTAGGCCACGATGGGCACCATACCGTTATTTAGGCCAAAGACAGGCATGAAGATAAAGGACTGGAGCTTGAAGTATACGCCGAAAACGGCGGTGGCGGTGGCGGTAAAGGCGATGAGGATCTGGTTCATGCCGAAGACCATCACCGAGCCGATGGACTGCATAGCGATGGAGGGCAGGCCCACGCTGTAAATGCCGCCGATGATGGACCGGCTGGGCCGAAATTTCCGGAAGGACAGCTGGATATCGGGGTTCCGGGTCAGGTTGAAATACAGGGACAGGCTGGCGCCGCAGATCTGGCCGATGATCGTGGCCAGAGCCGCTCCGGCCACCTCCAGTCTGGGAAATCCGAAGAGACCGAAGATGAGGATGGGGTCCAGGATGATATTGATGACCGCCCCCACCGCCTGGGTAATCATGGTCAGGAAGGTCCGACCGGTAGCCTGGAGCAGGCGCTCAAAGGTGATGGCAGCAAAAAGGCCCACACTCATCCCGCAGCAGATGGTCAGATAACTGGTCCCGTGTTCCACGATCTCGGTGATGTCAGTCTGCACGGTGTAAAACAGACGGGAGCAGGTCAGGCCCAGAATCGTAAAGGCCAGACAGCTGAGAGCGGCCAAAAACAGGCCGTTCTCCGCCACCCGATTGGCGGTTTTCTGGTCCTTCTGGCCCAGGCTCCGGGACAGGAAGGCGTTGATGCCCACTCCGGTGCCCACGGCCACGGCAATCATCAGATTCTGCACCGGGAAAGCCAGGGATACGGCGTTCAGGGCTTCCTCGCTGAGCTTGGC
>Ga0129309_1000319_pt1 | contig 40689 bp, 41 predicted proteins | sample L1105metagenome_FD_94439 | JGI IMG/M metagenome (GOLD analysis project Ga0129309, IMG submission 94439) | Ring-tailed lemur group fecal microbial communities from Wisconsin, USA - L1105 metagenome | ecosystem: Host-associated > Mammals > Digestive system > Large intestine > Fecal | place: USA...
AACATAGATAATATCGATAAAAGGGCAGGAATCTTTACGGTTTCATCAGGCAAACGAAAGTTCCGGGGATATCATCTGCTGATCGCCGCAGGAGGAAAGGCACAGGAAAAGCTGGGAAGCGATGGTTCCGGATTTACTCTGGCAAGGAAAATGGGACATACGATCATAGAACCATTTCCGGCATTGACTGCACTTGAAGTAAAAGATCATTTTCTAAAAGATGCTGCCGGAGTACGGTGCCAATGCAGGGTGTCTGCCGTCTTAAATGAAAAGGTCCTTTCGACAGAACAGGGAGAACTGCAGATTACAAAATATGGTGTGTCCGGCGTGATGATTTTCCAGTTGAGCCGATACATCATTCAAGGATTGAGAGAAAAGAAAAAGGCAGGGGTAGAGATTGATTTTCTGCCGGAGATAAAAGACCGAACATTATTTATGAATCAGATACCGTTGTACAGCAATTATAAAAATGCAAGACAGTGGCTGGAGGGATATTTTCCTTCTAAACTGGCAGAGGCATTATTAAAGAAAGCACAGATCCGTCCTGAAAAAAAAGCGGTAAAACTCTCTGAAAATGAGAAAGAAACGATCTGGAATGTGGTAAAACGATCTGTCTGCAGTATATGCGGATGGAAAGGTTTTGAATTTGCACAGGTGACAGCCGGAGGTGTTGATGTAAGAGAGGTGTCTCCCTATACGATGGAGTCCGAGATCGTCTCAGGATTGTACTTTGCGGGCGAAGTCCTGGACGTAGACGGAACATGTGGCGGATATAACCTGCAATGGGCATGGACATCAGGATATTTGGCGGGAAGGAGCATCAAATGATCAGAATTTCACAGATAAAACTCCCTGTTGGGCATACAAAAGAGGAATTGGATGCGAAAGTAAAGAAAATCCTTGGAACCAAAAAGGTTCCGGCATATAAGATATGCAAACAGTCTGTTGATGCAAGAAAAAAACAGGAAATCAAATACATCTATACGGTGGAATGTAAACTTTCAAACGAACAAAAATACATAAAAAGAAATAAAAATATAACAGCAGTAAAAGAGCAGGTATATCAGATGCCGCCAAAAGGAACCTTGCCGATAGAACACAGACCGGTCGTTGTCGGCATGGGACCGGCAGGACTGTTTTGTGCCTATCTTCTGGCACAGGCCGGATATGCACCGTTGGTCATTGAACGCGGAGAACCGGTAGAAGAGCGCGTGAAGACGATCGAAGAGTTTTGGAAAACGGGACGATTGGATACCGAATCGAATGTACAGTTTGGTGAAGGCGGTGCCGGCACCTTCTCAGACGGCAAGCTGAATACGCTTGTCAAAGACCGGTTTGCACGGAATACCTATGTGTTGCAGACGTTTGTTAAGTTTGGAGCACCGGAAGATATTTTGTATACCAATAAGCCTCATATCGGAACTGATCTGTTAAGGAATGTCATTCGGAACATGAGGCAGGAGATTATCCGGCTTGGTGGAGAAGTGCGTTTTCAAACGAAATTAACTGATCTGGACATTACAGATGGAAAGGTAGACAGAATCTGCCTGAATCAACAGGAATGGATGTCATGCGGACCGCTTGTCCTTGCAGTCGGACATAGTGCACGGGATACTTTTTCGATGATTTACCAAAAGCAGGTTCCGATGGACAGTAAACCGTTTGCGATTGGCGTTCGTGTTGAACATCCAAGAGAACGGATCAATGAATCTCAATACGGAAAACACGATACAGAGAGTCTTCCGACAGCATCGTATAAGCTGACCGGAAAGGCGGCAAACGGACGAAGTGTGTATTCGTTTTGTATGTGTCCGGGAGGATATGTCGTCAATGCCTCTTCAGAACAAGAAAAACTGGTTGTAAATGGTATGAGTAATCATGATCGTATGGCAGATAATTCCAATAGTGCGATCATTGTAAATGTAACGCCGGAAGACTATGGTTCGAATCATCCGCTTGCCGGAATGGAATTTCAAAGGAAATGGGAGAAAAAAGCATTTGAAGAAGGAAATGGGAAAATTCCGGTGCAGCGTTTCGAGGATTTTGAGCGGAACCGCATGACAACCGGCTTTGGTGTATGCACTCCTTCGATGAAAGGAAAATATTCTTATGGAAATTTAAATAAATGTTTACCGGATTATGTGATCGATGCTATAATAGATGGCATGCATCAATTTGATCATAAGATTCGCGGATTTGCAGATCCGGATACAGTACTCAGCGGGGTTGAGACGAGAACTTCATCGCCGGTTCGGATTTTCCGCAAAGAAGATTTTGAGAGTACGATCTGTCATCTGTATCCATGTGGAGAAGGTGCCGGATACGCGGGAGGAATTACTTCAGCTGCGATGGACGGCATGAAAGTTGCAGAAGCAATTATAAAGCGTTATTGTCCGCAGAATTCATAAGAGAGGAATTAGAGTTGGAAAATTTAAGAGAGAGAATTAAGAATAAAAGAAGAGTTGTCATTAAGATCGGTTCTTCCTCCATTATCCATGAGGAGACCGGACATTTGAACTTTCAGCGTATGGAAAAGCTTGTTCGGATTCTTACCGATATTCATAACAGTGGAAAAGACGTTGTATTAGTCAGTTCAGGGGCGGTTGGTGTCGGCATGAAAGCACTCGGACTTCCGAGAAAGCCAAGAAGCCTGACTATGAAACAGGCATGTGCGGCAGTCGGACAGGGACGTTTGATCACGGTTTACCAGAAGTTATTTTCGGAGTATAATCAGGGAAGCGCCCAGGTACTGCTTACCAAAGAAACGATGCTGAATCAGATCCGTCGCATGAATGCGAAGAATACATTCGAGAATCTATTTGATTTGAACATTATCCCGATCGTGAATGAAAATGATACGGTATCGACAGAAGAAATTGAGTTCGGTGACAATGATACGCTTTCTGCGGTTGTTTCTGCGGTTGTCGGTGCCGATCTTCTGATCTTATTATCTGACATTGATGGGATGTATACCGATGATCCGAGTCGAAATAAAGATGCACAGTTGATCCCCGTGATCGAAGTGATCGATGAAAAAGTTGAAAATATGGGGAAAGGTTCCAATTCTTCTGTTGGAACCGGTGGAATGGTAACGAAGATTGCCGCCGCCAATATTGTGACAGATGCAGGGGCAGATATGATCATTACGAATGCGGATGATCTCAATAATCTGCAGCGGATTTTCCGAGGAGAAGAGGTTGGAACACTGTTTCTTGCTCATAAACGTACAAACTTTAAATTATTAGAATATCTTGAAGAAAAACCTTATTTTACACAGAGATAAGCGGAAAAAGGATTCGATACAGACTTGTCTGTGTAAAAGAAACGTGCTATATTGAGGAATGAGGAGAATTATGGACGAAAAGAAAATTGCCAGAATTAATGAATTATATCATAAATCAAAAAAAGAAGGTCTGACTGAACAGGAAAAAAGAGAACAGCAGATGCTGCGCAGGGAATATATTATGGCAATCCGTGCATCCGTACAGAATACTCTGGACAATGCAAGCATTGAAGAACCGGATGGAACGATTGTTCCATTAAAGGAAAAGCGCAGGAAAAATCAGAAAGGAAAACCGGATGTTAGAATTATTAGGTAAGAATGCAAAAAAAGCAGCAACGATGCTTGGAAAAGCGGGTGTTGACGAGAAAAATCAGGCACTGCTTGCGGTTGCAGATGCATTGGAGAAGAGAAAAGACTATTTAATAGAAGAAAACCAAAAAGACATAGAAAATGCCAAAAGGAATCATATGTCAGAAGCGTTGATCGATCGTTTGGCGGTCAATGACAGCCGCATTGCCGGAATGGCAGAAGGAATTCGCCAGGTTGCTTCTCTGGAAGATCCGATCGGCTCTGTATCTGATATGAAAAAGCGGCCGAACGGGCTGATGATCGGCAAAAAGAGAGTTCCGATCGGAGTTATTGGAATTATTTATGAATCCCGCCCGAATGTAACTGCGGATGCGTTTTCCCTGACATTTAAGACCGGGAATGCAGTCATCCTGCGAGGCGGGAGCGATGCAATCTATTCTAATCAGGCAATTACGAAGGTAATCCGTGAGACATTGGAAAGCTGTAAGATAACACCGGATGCGATTCAGCTTGTGACAGATACGAGCCGGGAAACTGCGGCAAAGATGATGCAGATGAATGGATACATAGATGTTTTGATACCGCGAGGCGGTGCCGGACTGATCCGGTCTGTCGTGGAACATGCAACGGTTCCGGTTATTGAGACAGGAACAGGGAACTGCCATGTTTATGTTGATAAGGATGCGGATCTTTCTATGGCAGTTCGAATCATAGATAACGCAAAGACACAGAGACTTGGGACCTGTAACACATGTGAATCTCTAGTGATCCACAGGGATATTGCCAAAGAAGCAGTTCCGGCAATTGTGTCAGCGTTGAAAGCAAAAGCAATCGAGATCCGTGGAGATGAGGAGAGCAGATCAATTGATTCCTATATTGTTCCGGCTTCGGAAGAAGATTGGGGAACAGAATATCTGGATCGGATCATTTCGATGAAGATTGTTGACAGTATTGATGCGGCGATTGAGCATATTAACTATTATAATACAAAGCATTCTGAAGCAATTGTTACAGAGAATTACCATAATGCACAGAAGTTTTTGGATGAGATTGATGCAGCAGCAGTTTATGTAAATGCTTCAACAAGATTTACGGATGGATTTGAATTTGGTTTTGGGGCAGAGATCGGGATCAGTACCCAAAAGATCCATGCAAGGGGTCCGATGGGACTTGAAGCACTTACGACAACAAAATTTATTATATATGGCGATGGCCAGATCAGAGAGTAGCAATGGGGCTGAGGAATGTATATTCTTCGGCCTTTGTGCATATTTCACCATTTTTCTATGATTGTACAGAAGAAAATACAAGAAAAGCCATAAAAATCTTGATTTTATATGTAAAAGAATTTAAAATAGAAACAATGGTGTGATAGATATAAATGTAAAGATAAATCAGAAAGGAAGGTTATTACCAATGGCATTGTTTACATTTAAAGGTGGTATTCATCCATATGATGGGAAGGATCTTGCAAAGGATCAGCCAATCAAAGAATACTTACCGAAAGGCGATTGCATATACCCTGTGAGCCAGCATATTGGGGCTCCGGCAAAGCCGATTGTAAAGAAAGGTGACCGCGTATTAGTTGGTCAGAAGATTGCAGAAGCGGGTGGATTTGTTTCTGCGAATATCTTTAGTTCCATTTCCGGAACGGTAAAGAAGATTGAACCGCATCTGACTCCGGCAGGAGCCATGGTGAATTCAATTATTGTTGAGAATGACGGATTATTTGAATCTGTTGAATTTTCAGCAAAACCATATGACGAGATGTCAAGAGAAGAAATCATTGGTGCAATTAAAGAAGCAGGTATTATCGGTCTTGGAGGAGCAGGATTCCCTACTCATGTAAAATTATCTCCAAAAGATGCAGATGCAATTGATTATATTATTATCAATGCTGCAGAATGTGAACCATATATCACAGCCGATTATCGATGCATGTTAGAAGTACCGGAGAAGATGATTTCCGGATTGAATATTATCCTTGATTTATTCCCAAAAGCAAAAGGAATTATCGGTGTAGAAGATAATAAACCGGATGCGATCAAGAAACTAGAAGGATTGACCGCTTCCGAAAGCAGAATTCAGGTCGCACCATTAAAGACAAAATACCCTCAGGGAGCAGAACGTTCTTTGATCTTTGCAACAACGGGAAGATCGATCAATTCTGCCATGCTTCCGGCCGATGCCGGATGTATCGTAGACAACGTTGCAACAGCAATGGCAATTCACGATGCAGTAAAAGAAGGAAAGCCTTTATATGAGAGAGTTGTTACGGTATCCGGCGACGCTGTAAACCAGCCGGGTAACTTCCTCGTAAAATCCGGAACGAATGTTGCAGAATTAGTAGAAGCAGCAGGCGGATTTAAGACACAGCCGGAAAAGATCATTTCCGGAGGACCTATGATGGGAATGGCAATGTCCAGTCTGGATGTGCCGGCACAGAAAGCATTTTCTTCTTTATTAACATTTGTAAAAGATCCGGTATCCGCAGTATCGCCAAGTGCATGTATTCGATGTGGACGCTGTGTGAATGCCTGCCCTGAATTTTTAATGCCGACAAAGCTGGCTGAATTAGCGGATCATCATGAGATTGATCGTTTTGAAGAATTAAATGGTGCGGAGTGTGTTCAGTGTGGATCATGTTCGTATGTATGTCCTGCAAAACGTCCTTTGGCTCAGTCAATGGCAGCCGGAAGAAGACAGGTTCTGGCTAACAGAAGAAATAGAAAGTAGTGAGGTGTCAGAATGAACGAACAGTTATATAAAGTGTCTGCGAACCCTCATGTAAGGGACAAAGTAACGACACATAGTATTATGCTTGATGTAATCATTGCATTACTTCCGGCAACACTTTTTGGTTTTTATAATTTTGGTTTATCTGCAGTGATCACAACCGTAATCTGTATTGCGACATGTGTGATCGCAGAATATGCATGGCAGCATTTTATGGGAAAACCGGTGACGATCAACGATATGAGTGCTGCATTGACCGGATTATTATTAGCATTAAACTTACCTGCTGATGTACCGTTCTGGATTCCGATCCTTGGCGGTTTGTTCGCAATTATCGTTGTGAAACAGGTATTTGGCGGTTTGGGACAAAACTTTATGAACCCTGCATTAGGCGCACGTTGTTTCCTGCTTCTCTCCTTTACCGGAAGAATGACGACATTTACATATGATGCAGTAACAACAGCAACTCCGCTTGCAACATTAAAAACGGGTGGTGCAGTGGATGTCATGAAGATGTTTGTCGGTACGATTCCGGGTACGATCGGTGAAACATCCGTGATCGCTCTAGTAATCGGCGGTATTTATCTTGTTGCAAAGAAGATCATTTCTCCTAGAATTCCGGTGACATATATCGTAACATTTGCGGTATTTATCTTATTATTCGGAGGACATGGATTGGATCTCAATTTCCTTGCTGCTCACCTTTGCGGTGGTGGTCTGATGCTTGGAGCGATTTATATGGCTACTGATTATGTAACCTCCCCGATCACTCCAAAAGGACAGATTGTATTTGGTATTGTTTTAGGTATTCTGACAGGCGTGTTCCGTATCTTCGGTGCAAGTGCAGAAGGTGTTTCCTATGCGATCATCATCAGCAACCTTTTAGTGCCTTTAATTGAAAAAGTAACGCTTCCTACCGCATTTGGCATGGAGAAAAAAGGAGGTAAGAAATAATGAATAAAAGTTTAATCAGCGATTGTATCAGATTATTGATTATCACTTTGGTTGCCGGCCTTGCGTTAGGATTTGTATATAATGTTACAAAGGAGCCGATTGCCGCTCAGAACGAAAAAGCAAAGCAGGAATCATATAAAACCGTATTTTCCGATGCAGCTTCGTTTGAACCGGTTGATTTTTCGGATTCTCAGATTCAGGATTTATGTAAGAAGAATGGCATCACAGGAATTACGATGACAGAGATCATGGCAGCCAAAGATGATTCCGGAGCAGATATCGGTTACGTATTTAATGTAACTTCTTCTGAAGGATACGGCGGCGATATCCAGCTTGCAGTCGGTATTCAAAGCGATGGAACATTGAATGGATATGATACGCTGTCCATCAGTGAGACAGCCGGACTGGGTATGAATGCAACAAAAGATGAGTTCAAAAACCAGTATAAAGGCATCAAAGCGGAGCAGCTGGAAGTTGTAAAAGATGGTTCCGGTGCTTCGGATGATTCCAAGATCGATGCGATCAGTGGAGCAACGATCACGAGTAGAGCAGTAACAGGTGCAGTGAATACCTGTTTAGCATATGCAACAGCAGAAGGAGGTAAGTAGAATGAATCCAAACCCAATAGAAAGACTTACCAATGGTATTATTAAAGAAAATCCTACCTTTGTCCTGATGCTTGGTATGTGTCCGACACTTGCCGTAACAACATCAGCTACGAATGGAGCAGGTATGGGTCTGACAACGACCGCAGTATTGATGTTCTCGAATATGATCATTTCATTATTGAGAAAGTTTATTCCGGATCGTGTTCGTATTCCGGGTTATATTGTAATTATTGCATCTCTGGTAACTGTCGTACAGTTCGTTCTGCAGGCATATTTACCGAGCTTGAATGATGCATTGGGATTATATATTCCATTAATCGTAGTTAACTGTATTATTTTAGGACGTGCAGAATCATTTGCATCTAAGAATGGTCCGATCAATTCCTTCTTCGATGGCGTTGGTATGGGACTTGGATTTACCATCGCATTGACAATTTTAGGTGGTTTCCGTGAATTGATTGGTGCAGGAACAATTTTTGGAGCTCAGATCATGCCTTCTGCATATGAACCGATTTCAATCTTTATCCTTGCTCCGGGTGCATTCTTCGTTCTGTCCTGTCTGGTTGCCATTCAGAATAAAGTGAAGAACCGTAAACCAAAAGATGCTTCTGTTCAGGCTCCATCATGTGACCATGATTGTTCTACATGTGGCAATGGTGCCTGTGGCGGTAAGTTTTTTGATATGACAGTTGATGATAAGAAAGATAACAAATAGGAGGGATAAAGAATGTCGGATTTATTATTGATCATTATTGGCTCTGCTCTTGTAAATAACGTAGTATTAAGCCAGTTCTTAGGATTATGTCCTTTCCTGGGTGTATCGAAAAAGGTAGAAACTGCAGGTGGAATGGGTGCAGCGGTTATTTTCGTTATTACGATTGCTTCCTTTGTAGCGAGCCTGATTTACAAGTTTATTTTGAATCCACTGGGATTATCATACTTACAGACGATTGTATTTATCCTCGTAATCGCAGCATTGGTACAGTTTGTAGAAATGTTTTTAAAGAAATCAATGCCTGCGTTATATGAATCGTTGGGTGTTTATCTTCCTCTGATTACGACAAACTGTGCCGTATTAGGTGTAGCTTTGAATAACGTGCAGGATGGATATAATATTTTACAGAGTGTGATCAATGGATTTGGTACGGCAGTTGGATTTACGATTGCGATTGTAATTCTTGCCGGTATCCGTGAAAATATGGAATTTAATGACATCCCGGAATCTTTCCAGGGAATGCCGATCGTGCTTGTATCAGCAGGTCTGATGGCGATTGCATTCTTCGGATTCTCAGGTGTGATTTAAGAAGGAGGAAATGTAAAAATGGATGTTACAGCAATTATTTTAGCCGGCGTTGTTGTTGGTGCCGTAGGTTTGCTTATTGCCGTTCTTCTTGGAATTGCTTCTGAAAAGTTTAAAGTACCTGTAGACGAGAAGGCAGTAGCAATCAGAGCAGAGCTTCCCGGTAATAACTGTGGCGGCTGTGGATATGCCGGATGTGACGGGCTTGCAGCTGCGATTGCTGCAGGAGAAGCACCTGTTAATGCCTGTCCGGTAGGCGGTGCACCTGCAGCTGAGAAGATCAGTGCAATCATGGGTGTAGAAGCAGGCGATGCTGAAAAGATGGTCGCTTTTGTGAAGTGTTCCGGAACATGTGATAAAGCAAAAGAGAAATACGAATATGTTGGTATTGAAGACTGTGTAGAGGCTGTTTCTGTTCCGGGCGGCGGTCCGAAAGCCTGCTCTTACGGATGTACCGGATTTGGAAGCTGCGTAAAAGCATGTGCATTTGACGCGATTCATGTTGTCAATGGAATCGCCGTTGTTGATAAAGAGAAATGTGTTGCCTGTGGAAAATGTGTTGCAATGTGTCCAAAAGGACTGATTGAACTGGTTCCTTATAGTGCAAAGCATCTGGTACAGTGCAATTCCCACGATAAAGGTAAAGATGTAAAAGCCGTATGTGAATCCGGATGCATCGGATGTCAGTTATGTAAGAAGAATTGCAAATTTGACGCAGTAGAAGTGGATAATTTCCTGGCACATATCGATTATTCGAAATGCAAGAATTGTGGACTTTGTGCAAAGAAATGTCCGGTAAAAGTTATTCTTTAATTTCAGTTTTGAAATTGCATTCGTTTTATCATGATATTTTTCCCGACAGCTCTGTCTGTCGGGAATTTTTTCTTTTTTTACGCATAATCTATAAAAAAAGCAGGAAATCATATGAAATATACAGATCTGAAATGCAAGGAAGTTGTTGATTGTAAAAATGGAAGGCGGCTTGGATATATCGTCGATCTGGAAATTGATCCTTGTGATGGAAGGATATGTGAGATTATCTTACCCTCTGCGAAAAAAGGATTTGATTGTTTTAAAAAACAGAAGCTGCTTCGCATTCCTTTTCGTGATATTGTAAAAATCGGGCCGGATATGATTATCGTCAAGTTATGCGAAAAAAAATAACGATAATGAATAGAAACTGAAAAACACTTATGATATAATACTTTCGAATGTTAATTTTTAGAGCGAAAGATTTGGAGGGTACCTATGAGATGTCCATATTGCGGAGAGGAGAATTTGAAAGTCATTGATTCCCGTCCGGTAGAAGATACAAACTCAATTCGCAGACGAAGACAGTGTGTGTGTTGTGGAAAGCGTTTTACAACTTATGAGAAAGTTGAGATTGAAGCGATTACTGTTATTAAAAAAGATAAGACAAGACAGCTGTATGATCGCTCGAAAGTAGAATCAGGAATTATCCAATCGTGCCATAAACTTCCGGTGTCAATGTCGCAGATTGAGAGAGCCGTTGATGAGATAGAATCCAGGATTTATGCATTAGGTGTCAGAGAGATAGAAAGCTCCGTGATTGGGGAATTCGTCATGGACAAATTGATCGATCTCGATGAAGTAGCATATGTCCGTTTTGCATGTATTTATCGAGAATTCAAAGATGTTAATACATTTATGAGTGAATTACAGAAATTATTAAAAAAATAATTGTAAAATTATTCCATTTGCTGTATAATATAGTCAGGTGTTCTTTGGAGAGGAAAGGAGCATTATGTATTATCAGGTTGTTAGCGGCATCGTGCTGGGCGTGGAAGGAAGCCTGATCCGCGTAGAAGTAGATGCCAGCAATGGAATGCCGTATTTTTCTATGGTAGGATATTTGTCTTCGGAGGTAAAGGAAGCGAAGGATCGCGTGATATCTGCCCTTCGCTCTGTTTCTTTTTCTTTGCCGCCGAAGAGAATCACTGTAAATCTATCTCCCGCTGACATTAGAAAAGTGGGTTCTTCGTTCGATTTTCCAATTGCAGTTGCAATTCTCGGGAGTTTCGACTTATTTCCAATCAATCAGTTAAAAGATGCGTTTCTTGCCGGTGAGATGAGCCTGGAAGGTGTGATCCGTCCTGTAAAGGGACTGTTGCCGATGATCTTAGAGGCGAAAAAACACGGATTAAAAAAGTGCTTTGTGCCTTCAGCGAATCAAAAAGAATTGATCGGCGTTCATGGCATCGATATCTATCTCGTTTCTTCTTTGCAGGAAATGTTAGATTATTTACGAGGAAATCGTACACTGGATAAAATAAAACCAAAGTGTTTTTCGATTGGAAAGCGACCGCCGTATCCTGATTTTTCAGAGGTAAAAGGACAATATCAGATTAAGCGTGCAATGGAAATTGCAGCAGCAGGAAGGCATAACATGCTGATCGTCGGACCGGCGGGCTGCGGGAAGTCGATGCTTGCAAGATGCCTTTTGGGTGTTTTACCGGAGCTGGAACCGGATGAATTGCAGGAAGTTTGTGCTATCTATAGTGCAAGGGGAATTGCTTATCATAACGAGGGATATCCGCCGGTGCGCAATCCGCATCATACAGTTTCGCCGTCTGCTTTTCTTGGTGGTGGTGCACATCTGAGCCCGGGAGAAATCACATTGGCCCATCATGGAATATTGCTATTAGATGAATTAGCGGAATTTAAAAAGCCATGCATCGAAGGTCTGCGTGAACCGATGGAGAATCATAATATTGCAATTGGACGTGTTGGAAAGCAGTATTTGTTTCCATCGGATTTTATGGTAATTGCCACGACAAATGCCTGCCCGTGTGGAAATTATCCGGATCGGACGAAATGTACATGTACATTGACACAACGAATCCATTACCAGCAGAAGATCAGCAGGCCGATTCTCGAACGCTTTGATATGATCTTACGTGCAGAAAAAGTAGAATTCGATGATTTTCATGATACATACGACAATTCGTCGACAATTTCAGAACGTATATTATATGGAAGAAACAGGCAGAAACACAGATATTGCAAGGAAAAATTTTCCTATAACAGCAGGATACCCGATGATAAGATCGATGAAATCTGTAAGCTGGACGATGATACGCAGGATTTTATGAAACATATTTTTCAGCAAAAAAGCTTATCAATGCGGGAATTTTATCATATGCTGAAGGTTGCCCGCACGATAGCAGATCTGGAAGATGAACCGCAGATATCCATCGAACATGTTGCCGAAGCGGCTTCCTTTTATAATCGGGAGGCGGATGGATTTTGACGACGGAAAAACGAATCTATGATCATTGGCTTGCTTTTCGTGCGGGACTCACGGACAGAAAAAAGAGGGAATTATTGTTATTGGGAAAAACCGCAGAACAGATTTATCACTTTTCATCTGCGGAATGCCGACAGTTTCTGTATGAGAATGAGATAGAACTCTTTAAAAAGACACGCACTCTGGAGACAGTAAAACGGGACATGGACTGGCTGCATCGTAATCATGCCCATACAGTTTTCTGGCATGAAAAGGAATATCCGAAAAAACTAAAGCAGATCGGTGATTATCCTCTCGGATTATGCATAAAAGGGAAACTTCCGGAAGATAACAGATTGAGCATTGCGATTGTTGGTTCCAGAGATATGTCCCCGTATGGGCAACAGGCAGCGGCCTTTTTTTCGCGGGAACTTGTAAAGTGCGGGGTACAGATTATCAGTGGACTGGCAAGAGGGATTGATGGATGCAGTCATCATGCTGCTTTAAAAGCCGGAGGATATACACTTGGTGTTCTCGGATGCGGCATCGATATTCAGTATCCAAAGAGCAATCAGTATTTATATGAACAGATGGAAATACATGGAGGGATTATTTCTGAATTCCCTCTTGGCACTACACCCCAGCCATATCATTTTCCGATTCGAAATCGAATCATCAGTGGAATATCGGATGGAGTTTTTGTCATTGAAGCAAAAGAACGGAGTGGATCGTTGATCACTGCTGACTATGCACTCGAACAAAACAGAGATGTATTTGCTCTGACTGCACGATATTATGATGATCTCAGTTATGGCTGCCTGAATTTGATCCAACACGGTGCAAAGCCGGTCTATCGACTGGAAAACATAACAGAAGAATATAAAAATATTTATGAAATTTACACAAAACTCACAAATTCTAAAAATTTTTCTCTTGCTAAGAAAGAAAAATTAGTGTATGATTGTCTACGTTTAGAACCAAAAGGCGTTGATCAGATCGTAGCGGAATGCAAACTTCCCGTTTGTGATGTATTATCGATCCTGACAATGCTGGAATTAAAACAGTATATAATACAGACACATCATAATTATTATAGAGTAAAAGAATGATAGGGAGTGTAGAGTATCATGCCCAAATATTTAGTTATTGTGGAATCACCCGCAAAAGCAAAGACAATTAAAAAGTTTCTTGGTAAGAATTATGAAGTGATTGCTTCGAATGGTCATGTTCGAGATCTTCCCAAAAGTACACTTGGAATTGATATTGAGAATGATTTTGAACCAAAGTATATTACGATTCGCGGAAAAGGAGAAATTTTAGCTGCATTAAGAAAAGAAGTAAAAAAGGCAGATAAAGTCTATCTTGCGACTGACCCGGACCGCGAAGGGGAAGCAATCTCCTGGCATTTGTACCATGCTTTAAAATTAGAAAATAAAAAGTGCAGCCGGATTACTTTTAATGAGATCACGAAAAATGCAGTGAAAGCATCCATTAAGCAGGCCAGAGACATTGATATGAATCTGGTAGATTCTCAACAAGCAAGAAGAGTATTAGACCGTCTGGTAGGATATCAGATCAGCCCGCTGTTATGGGCGAAGATTAAGAGGGGTTTGAGTGCCGGACGTGTACAGTCGGTCGCACTTCGTCTGATCTGTGATCGTGAAGAAGAAATCAATGCCTTTATTCCGAAAGAATATTGGACACTGGATGCAGATCTGCGGCCGGATGGCAGCAAAAAACCTTTAACGGCAAAGTTTTCCGGAGACGCGAATGGCAAAATTGAAATTACTTCTAAGAATCAGTTGGAAGAAATCGTTCGAGAGATTGAAAATGCAGAATTTAAGATTACTGACGTCCGTAAGGGCGAACGAACAAAAAAGGCTCCGCTGCCATTTACGACCAGTACGATGCAGCAGGATGCTGCCCGCAAATTAAATTTTGCAACACAGAAGACAATGCGTATCGCACAGCAGCTGTATGAAGGTGTTGAGATTAAAGGAAGAGGTTCTGTCGGACTGATCACGTATCTTCGTACCGATTCCATCCGAATTTCGGAAGAAGCAGACAGTGCTGCAAGAACTTATATTGCAGATACTTATGGAGCGGAATATGTCAGTGCTGCTCCAAAAGAAAACGAAGGAAAAAAACGTATTCAGGATGCGCATGAAGCGATACGTCCGACAGATTTGAAACTGACACCTGTAAAAGTCAAAGAACAGTTATCAAGAGATCAGTTTCGGTTATATCAACTGATATGGAACCGCTTTCTGGCGAGCAGAATGAATTCGGCAAAATATGAAACGACATCGGTGAAGATTGATGCGAACGGATATCGTTTTCATGTATCAGCTTCCAAAAAGGTATTTGACGGATTTTTAGCGGTTTACGATCTGGATAATGAAAAGAATGAGAATAATACGCTGCTAAAATCCATTGATAAAGATACGAAACTGACGTTTCTCGATTTTGTGAAAGAGCAGCACTTTACACAGCCGCCGGCACACTATACGGAAGCACTGCTTGTAAAGACGATGGAAGAACTTGGAATCGGGCGACCGAGTACGTATGCCCCGACAATTGCGACGATCATCGCAAGACGCTATGTGATCAAGGAAAAGAAAAATTTATATGTTACAGAACTTGGTGAGGCGGTAAATTCGATGATGAAACAGGCATTTCCGGCGATTGTTGATGTGAACTTTACTGCCAATCTTGAAATGCTTCTGGACCTGGTCGAAGAAGGCGGCATTGCCTGGAAGAATGTTGTGCGCAATTTCTATCCGGATTTTGAAGAGGCATTAAAAGAAGCACAGGAAGAACTGGAAAAAGTTGAAATTGCGGATGAAGTAACCGATGTCGTCTGTGAAGAATGCGGAAGAAATATGGTCATCAAATACGGACCATATGGTAAATTCCTTGCATGTCCGGGCTTTCCGGAATGCAGAAATACGAAACCGCATTTTGAAAAAATCGGTGTTCCGTGTCCGCAGTGCGGAAAAGAGGTTGTCCTGAAAAAGACGAAAAAAGGACGAAAGTACTACGGATGTATTGATAATCCGGAATGTGATTTTATGTCATGGGCAAAACCATCGAAAGAAGTATGTCCACAGTGTGGCAAATATATGGTTGAAAAAGGAAAAAAACTGATGTGTTCAGATCCTGCCTGCGGATATGTCTGCAACATTGAAAAGAAAAAGGATCAACAAGAAGAAAATTGATTGAATTTTCTGAAAAATTGTGATAGTATTAAACCTAACATCAGTAAGAGTCGGAATTTATTGGGGGATTAACATGAGTAGTGTACAATTATTGGATAAGACACGCAAGATCAATAAGTTATTGCATAATAATAATTCGCAAAAAGTTGTCTTTAATGATATATGCAAAGTTTTAGGAGAGATCCTGGATTCGAATGTACTTGTCATCAGCAAAAAGGGAAAAGTACTTGGTATTTATCATCGGCAGGGAGTGACTGTGATTCAGGAGCTGATTCCAGGCGAAGTGGGTGAACACATTGATGAGATGCTGAATGAGCGAATTTTAGGTGTTTTATCGACAAAAGAAAATGTGAATCTTGCAACATTGGGATTTGAAGAGATTTCTATTCAAAAGAGTAAGGCTTTGGTTACCCCGATTGATATTGCCGGAGAACGTCTCGGCAGCTTATTTATGTATCGCAATGATGCAGAATATGATATTGATGACATCATTCTTGGAGAATACGGAACAACGGTTGTCGGACTGGAGATGATGCGTTCCGTGAATGAAGAGAATGCAGAAGAATCCCGAAAAGTTACCATCGTAAAGTCAGCGATCAGTACGTTATCCTTTTCCGAATTAGAAGCGATTACCCATATTTTTGATGAGTTAGATGGCAATGAGGGTATTCTGATTGCAAGTAAGATTGCAGATCGTGTTGGGATTACCCGGTCGGTAATTGTAAATGCTTTAAGAAAGTTTGAAAGTGCCGGTGTAATTGAATCAAGATCTTCCGGAATGAAAGGCACGTACATTAAAGTCCTGAATGATGTTGTATTTGATGAATTAGAAAAGTTAAAGAATTGATGTAAGCAGGCGGATTTGATCGTATTAAGATTTCCGCCTGTTTTTCTTTTATAAAATCCTTGCATTCAAGAACAGATCTATGTTATACTACCATAGGTAAAAATAAACACGCTGTCTTGTAATCCGGCCGGTGCCAATTGGTGGCTGGAGGTTTCAGACAGGGGAAGAATGAACAAAATGGAGGAAAAACAATGAGCGTTATTTCAATGAAACAGTTATTAGAAGCCGGAGTACATTTCGGACATCAGACAAGAAGATGGAATCCTAAAATGGCTCCATATATCTACACAGAGCGTAATGGTATCTACATTATCGACTTACAGAAATCAGTCGGAATGGTAGATGATGCTTATAATGCAGTAAAAGACTGTGTAGCAAACGGTGGAAAGATCCTTTTCGTTGGTACAAAAAAACAGGCTCAGGATTCAATCAAAGCAGAAGCTGAAAGATGTGGTATGTTCTACGTAAACCAGAGATGGTTAGGTGGAATGTTAACAAACTTCAAAACAATCCAGAGCAGAATCGCACAGTTAAAGAAGATTGAAGCAATGGAAGAAGACGGAACTTTCGAAGTTTTACCTAAGAAAGAAGTTATCCAGTTAAAGAAATTACAGGAAAAACTGGAAAAGAACTTAGGCGGAATCAAAGAGATGAAAGAAGTTCCTGACATGATCTTTGTTGTTGATCCTAGAAAAGAAAGACTTGCAATTCACGAAGCACATGCTTTAGGTATCCCTCTTGTAGGTATCTGTGATACAAACTGTGATCCGGAAGAATTAGATTATGTTATCCCGGGTAACGACGATGCAATCAGAGCGGTTAAATTAATCGTATCTAAGATGGCAGATGCTGTTATCGAAGCAAATCAGGGTGTTGATGAAGCAGCAGTTGAAGAAGAAGCAGCTGAAGACGCTGAATAATGATAATAAAACGGAGGATGATATATCATGGCTAAAATTAGTGCAAAGCAGGTAAAAGAATTACGTGAGATGACCGGTGCAGGCATGATGGACTGCAAAAAAGCTCTTACACAGACAGATGGTGATATGGATGCTGCTGTTGAATATTTAAGAGAGAACGGTTTAGCAAAAGCTGCAAAGAAAGCAAGTCGTATTGCTGCAGAAGGTATTGTTAAGACAGTTGTTTCTGAAGATGGTAAAAAGGCAGCAATCGTAGAAGTTAACTCCGAAACGGACTTTGTTGCAAAGAATGCTGAATTCCAGGCATATGTTGCAGAAGTTGCAGATCAGGCTTTGACAACATCCGCAGCAGACATCGATGCATTTTTAGCTGAACCTTCTCAGGCTGAAGAAGGAAAGACGGTCAAAGAAGCTTTAGATGGCAAGATCGCAATCATCGGTGAAAATCTTAAGATCAGAAGATTTGCTCAGGCTGAGAGTGCAGATGGCTTCGTAGCTTCTTACATTCATGCAGGCGGCAAAATTGGTGTATTAGTAACAGTAGAAACAGACGTTGTAAATGATGACATCAAAGAGATGGCAAAGAACATTGCAATGCAGGTTGCAGCTTTAAATCCAAAATACACAGATCGCAGCGAAGTATCCGCTGATTACATCGCTCATGAAGAAGAAGTATTAAAAGCTCAGATTGAAAACGATCCAAAAGAAGCAGCAAAACCTGATAAAGTAAAAGCCGGTATGATCAAAGGTCGTATCAACAAGCAGCTGAAAGAAGTTTGCCTGATGGATCAGGTTTACGTAAAAGCAGAAGATGGCAAACAGGCTGTTAACAAATACGTAGCTCAGGTTGCAAAAGCAGCTGGTGCTAAAGTTGCAGTCAAGGGATTTGTTCGTTATGAATGTGGTGAAGGAATCGAAAAGAAACAGGAAGACTTTGCTGCTGAAGTAGCTGCACAGATGAAATAATATATATTGAGAATAAATCCAATAAAAGGAAAAACTGTCGCATATTTTATTATGCGGCAGTTTTTTTACACTCTCCGATTAGAAAAGAATGCAATGATTTTTAACAAAACCCGATAGAAAATGTAAAAGAAAGTTGGTCGTAAGACCACTTCTTTTATGTTAAAATATGTTAAAAATAATTGCAAAGGTGGGAAGTGTATGGAGAGAACAAGAAGAATCTACCTGGATAATATCCGCTGGATCACAGTCTGCATTGTTGTGATCTTTCATGTGATTTATATGTTTAACGGTGTCCAGCCATTTGGAGTGATCGGCCCTTTTCAAGAGCATCAACGACAGGATGCATTCCAGTATCTGGTGTATCCCTGGTTTATGGCGTTGCTCTTTACGGTATCTGGTATGACTGTCAGGTATTATCTGGAAAAACATGATACAAAAGAATTCATCCGGGATAAAACGAGAAAATTGCTGATTCCTTCGACCATTGGGCTTTTTGTCTTCCAATGGATCCAGGGATATTATAATATGAAAATCAGTGGTGCTTTTAAAAGCCTCGATGCAGTTCCGGGAATTGTTCGGTATGTGATTATGGCGATATCCGGTATCGGCGTTCTTTGGTACATACAGGTATTATGGATTTTTTCTATGCTTTTGTTGTTGATTAGAAAATTTGAGAAAGATTATATATGGACGCTTGGAGAACATACGCCGGTGTGGTTACTGCTTCTATTGACAATCTGTTTATATGGTGCGGCACAGATTCTCAATACTCCGGTAGTTACTGTTTATCGATTTGGAATTTACGGCTTCTGTTTTTTTACCGGTTATTTTATATTTTCACATGAAGAAGTAGTAGACCGATTAAGTAAATGGTGGAGTATCCTTATGATTGCAGCCGGAGGGACAGGAATATATTACACAGTACAGTATTTTGGCGAAAATTATGCCATAGAACCGGTGATCAATAATCTGCCCGCCTGTATATATTGCTGGCTGACCGTCCTTGCAATTCTGGCATTTATGAAAAAACATGGAAACCGGGAAAACAGGATATCCAAATGGATGTCGAAAAAAGCCTGGGGCATTTATATTTTTCATTATCTGCCGCTTGCTTGTGTGGCTTATTACTTGAGCTGCTTTACACCGGAACTTCCGACAGGGATTGTATATCCGGTTGTTGGCATCAGTGCATTTTCAGGTGCATTGCTGTTATATGAAATCATTAGAAGGATACCAATTATCCGTTGGTGCGTACTCGGACTAAAAAAGGAGAGAAAACATGTTTAAAGATAATCTTGTTTCTATGAGAAAAATGCATGGCTATTCACAGGATGAACTGGCAGAAAAGATAGGGGTAAGCAGGCAGACTCTTTCGAAATATGAGACGGGAGAGTCGCTGCCGGATATTGAAAAATGTAAACTTCTGGCAGATATATTTGATGTGAGTCTTGATGACCTTGTAAATTATGATAAAGAAGATTGTTGTAATTTTGGGCTGGGCGTTCCACCGAGAGGAAAGCACGTCTTTGGAATCACAAAAGTGGGAGAGAAAGGCCAGATTGTGATTCCGGCAAAAGCCAGAAAAATATTCGATATTCATCCGGGTGATAATCTGATCGTTTTAGGAGATGAAAGTCAGGGAATTGCAATTATGAAAGAAAATACGCTGCTGGAAATATTAAAAGAAGGAAATTCAAAACGGCTATAAGATAAATTGGTTTTGAGCGAACAAAACCCACGGAGATGCAGCCGTGGGTTTTAAAGTTTGGGATAGTCAAGCAGGACAAAATGGAGTAAAATAGATTTAAAAGAAAGGAAAGAGGGAAAAGCATGGCAACGTATGTATTAAGCGATATTCACGGACTGCATGACAAATTCATGAATATGCTCGAGAAAATTAATTTTAGCGAGTCTGACACGCTGTATATTCTCGGCGATGTCATCGACCGCGGATCGGATGGAATCAGATCTTATCAATACATCATGGAGCATAAGAATATTCATGTGCTGAAAGGCAATCATGAAGCGTTCTTTTTGAGTGCATTTTCACAAAGCATGCGATTGGAACATCCGAGTGACTACGATTGGAATGATCTTCTTTTGCATCACAGGCTATGGATTGATTTTAACGGCGGATATACGACGTTTGAGGCTTTTATTAATCTGGAAATAGAGGAACAAAAGCGAATCTACAATTATGTGAAAAAGGAGAAGGAATTTGAGATTATTGATGTCAACGATCGAAAATATCTTTTGATTCATGCCGGGTTAAATCTTACCGATGGTATGTCTTTAAAGGAAATCTTAAAAAGAGATATTGACAAGGGTGATCATCTCTGGATTCGCGAAGATTTTCTGTGTTCGGACAGGCGTCTGGAAGACATGACGATCATCTTTGGGCATACGCCGACGCCGTTATTGAGCAGATATTATCTGGATGCCGCATCACTCAGCACCGAAAATGCATTGCGGTGTAAAAATGCAATGATTTATCATGGAGATGGGAAAATCGATATCGACTGCGGATGTGCGGGTAATATGAATCTGGGATGTCTTCGGCTGGACGATTTTGAGGAATTTTATGCATAGAAATATTACTATTAATTGCAGATCAGGAGGTGCAGAAATATGAATAAATATCTGATAAAAAGACTGTTCATGTATCTGGTTGGACTTTTTATTATGACAATTGGAATCGCTGTATCGGTGAAATCAGATCTCGGCGTTTCTCCAATCAGTTCTATTCCATATACGATGACCTGCATATGGGGTATTGAAATGGGAAAAGCTACGATCATTTTGCATTGTTGCCTGGTTGCTTTACAAATTCTGTTGTTGAGAAAGCAGTTTAAACCGAAAAATCTGTTACAGATCGTGATAGGTATTATTTTTGGATATTTTACGACGTTTTGTAATTGGACGATGACATTTTTACCAAATCCTTCTAACATGGCAATTCGTCTGATCATGATGTTTATCAGTGCGGCCTTGATTGCATTTGGCATATTTTTATATATGCCGCCTGATATTATGCCGCTCGCCGGAGAGGGAACGATCAAAGCAATATCTGATGTAAGTGGTACTGAATTTTCAAAAGTAAAAATTGCATTTGACGTATCAATGGTCAGTATATCGCTTATTGCCTGTCTTTTCTTTATTCATAGTTTTGGAAGCGTTGGAATTGGAACCATCGCTGCTGCAGTTCTTGTCGGAACGATCTTGGGATATATCACGAAATGGTTTGGCAAGATTAGAGATCGATGGCTCATATCTGATTGCAAGAACGATAGAAATGCAAAAAGAGGAGAAAGATATGTTTTTTAAAAAGAAATCGATGGAAAAGAAATATTACAATAAAGAACAAAAAATGCCGGTTTTAAAATGCAGTATCTGTAATGGTGAACAGGTAGCCGGATTTCAAGATAAGAAAACGGGAGCATTTGAGGATATTATGTTCATTCGCAGCCAACAGGAATTGGAACAATTCATGGATATGTATGGAATTACGGAACCGTTGAAAAAGATATATTAAAAGGGAAAAAATCTTTCAGATTATATCACAAAGGGTATTTCCTGCAATAAAAATATGAAAAACGGGCAGTTATCGGATTTTAACTTGAGTGGAGAGATGGATGAACTGAAAAAATTGTTGATGGAAGAAGAGGAAAATTTGATATAATTCATTTATAAGGGAAAGAACAATTTGGATTTGCAAAAAGTAAATATTTAGAAAATAGAGCTTTGTATGATTGACATGCAGGTGGTGAAATGATATTATAATGATAGAAAAGGTGCTACCGATAGACGGTTAGTCCAGATTATAATTAGTTACAAAAGTAACCGCCAAATTTTCCAGACTGTGGCGGTTATTTTTGTGTCTTGCTATTACGACCAATCGTATAGCCAAGACCAAAACAGGTAACACATAAACTGATTACAGCAATGAAGCTATCGATGGTTAACATTAGACAAAATCCTCCATTCTAAGATTTCCATAATTATGGATGATCTATGTAAGCAGAGATCACAGTTCTCTGTTGGAGGACTAACCGCCTACCGCGTATGGTAGCACCTGAAACGATTGTATCATACAAAAATTCCCAATACAAGAGGAAAATAGGAATCATTAAGTAGAAATAGAATTAAGAAAGGCATGAAGGATTCATCTGGTATATTAGAGTAAAAAAGAGGTATACCAATGGAAAAGCATCGTACAGTCGGTACATTGCCTGATATTTCATAAAAACTTTATTTTGTAAAAATATAGAAATTACATTTATAATAAAATTTAGAAAAGAGAGAAAACATGAAACAGACATTTTTGACAAAAAATTGGGTAGTTGCAGGACTGGCAGTTATTTGCTGTGTTTTGTGGGGCAGTGCAATTACAACGATTAAAACAGGATATTCATTAATGGCAATCAGCACGGATGATACGGCAGCTCAGATTGTTTTTGCAGGTATTCGATTTACACTTGCCGGTATTCTGGTTGTGCTTTTTGCATGTGTCCGCGAAAGACGATTGTTGCTTCCAAGTAAAACTATCATTAAACTGGCGTTCCCTCTTTGTCTGGCACAGACGGTGGGTCAGTATTTTTTCTTTTACGTCGGGGTAGCCCATACATCCGGTGTAAAAAGCAGCATATTAACCGGTCTTGGAAATTTTATTGCAATTCTGTTATCTTGTCTGATATTTCGTCAGGAAAAAATGACACGAAATAAAATGATTGGATGTATTCTTGGCTTTGCAGGTGTAGTGGTGATCAATTTAATGGGAAATCAACTTGACATGGGATTTGGATTGGCAGGAGAAGGAGCACTCCTGATCTCGCAAGTAGCATATGCATTATCTACGGTATTGATTAATTTATTTTCAAAACAGGAATCACCGGTTATCTTGAGTGGATATCAATTTTTTATTGGAGGCTTGATTCTGACAGCAATTGGAATAGTAATGGGCGGGAAATTGCAGCAGATTCCGCTATCAGGTGCACTGGTTTTGTTGTATTTGGCATTTGTATCAGCAGTGGCATACACATTGTGGTCAATTTTGCTTGCTTATAATCCGGTTTCAAAAGTTGCTATTTATGGATTTGTAAATCCACTATGCAGTGTACTTTTGTCAGCAATGATTCTTGGAGAAACTAAACAGGCTTTTCATGCAGGAAGTCTTATTGCCTTGATGCTTGTATGTGGGGGAATCTATATTGTAAATAAAAATCATACTAAGAAAATTAAATAAAAAAAGATTCAGTCGATGAAAGAAAATGCCGAGCATGTGACTGCCTGAATGATAGAAAAAAGAAGGCACCTTTAAAGATGCCTTGAGGAGAAAATGAAAAAATGTTATCTATATAAACTGCAAAGACTGCAGTTGTTGTTTGGCGAAGCCGATCGAAAGTCGCGCGTATTTGGTTATTTATTTTCGATGACTTCTTGTATTTCTTTATGTCTATTATTATAAAGGAATCTTGTGAACGAAATGTGTTTAGATTCAAAAGGATTTCTAAAGAAATAGAGAAGATGATAGGAGTAATTTGAGTATGACAAAAGAATGATAAAGTATAAGATGTCAGTTTTCCAAAGATAAATTGTTAGAAAATTCTGAATATTATAAAAAACGAAAAAAGTTGTTGACCAATTCGGAAAGATGCTATATAATAAAGGCATAAACAAAAGAAGTTAAAAACCTTAAGAACAGGAGGTACGGTCCAATGAAATGACATTCATTCCAATATTATTTGAACAATGAACATATAATATTTGGACAGGATCGAATTAATAGAAAGTGAGGTTATACAGTGAAACTTCTAGAATATCATTAAAAGGTCATCTAATTAATGTAAACTAATTAGATGACCTGTTTTTGTTGTATAGAAAATTTTTTCTCATCAACTTTTAGGCATTTCCCGTAAAAATGTCTGGACATACAAAAGTTCATTGACTAAAAAACAGGCATTTTATAGGAAAATGACTATTTCGCATTTCTGATTCTCCCAATAAAATAAAAGCATAGTATATAATATCTATGAAATTATGAAAGGAAAAATCGGGAGGCGAAAATTATGAGCGTTTCAACAACCATTAAGAAGTTTGGCTTAGAACAGGCATTTCGATATTTATATAAGGATTCTGAAAAAAATCTTTTAAAATTAATGGATTGGGCGGATACATTCGCAGGTGATGAATTCGTTCCACAGAGAACGGCTATTCGGGAAGCGATGACGAATCCGGAGCATCCCTATTATAGTTTTGTCAGGCGAATTTTAACAGATATTGATCCTGATGTTGCAAAGACAACAGCGGTTAACTTTTTTGCAAATGCCGTATTAGACGGATGGAAAAAACAGGAAGCATATAGAAAAAAATATCATTGCAATATTCCATGGACGATTTTGCTCGATCCAACTTCTGCATGCAATCTTCATTGTACCGGATGCTGGGCAGCAGAATATGGCAATAAATTAAATCTGAGTTATGATGAAATTGATGACATCATTCGTCAGGGAAAAGAAATGGGTATCTATCTGTATATTTATACAGGTGGAGAACCGTTAGTCCGCAAAAAAGACTTAATCCGCATTTGTGAAAAACATAATGATTGCGTCTTTTTGTGCTTTACAAATGCAACTCTGATTGATGAAGCATTTGCAGATGAGATGCTTCGTGTAGGAAACTTTATTCCTGCTATTTCGCTTGAGGGATTTGAAAAAGCAACAGACGGCAGACGCGGAAGCGGTGTCTATAAGAAAGTAACAGAAGCAATACAATTGTTACATAAGAAGAAGTTGATTTATGGAATATCCGCCTGCTATACAAGTGCGAATTTCGAATCGATTACGTCAGAAGAATTTTTTGATTCATTGATTGAGATGGGAGCTTATTTTATCTGGTATTTTCACTATATGCCGGTTGGAAATGACGCTTCACCGGAATTGCTGCCGACCCCGCAGCAGCGTGCAGAAACTTATCGCAGGATTCGACACTATCGGGCAACAAAGCCATTGTTCGCAATGGATTTTCAAAATGACGCAGAATACGTCGGAGGATGTATTGCCGGAGGCAGGAGATATTTTCATATTAATGCAAATGGAGATATTGATCCATGCGTGTTCGTCCATTATTCGGATTCCAATATCAGAGAAAAGACGATTTTAGAGGCCTTACAGTCACCAATGATGATGGCATATCACAATGGTCAGCCATTTAATGAGAATATGCTGCGGCCATGCCCAATGCTGGAAAATCCGGACAAATTAAGGGCAATGGTTGCGGAATCCAAAGCACACTCAACAGATCTGCAATCACCGGAACCGGTGGAACATCTGTGTGCAAAATGTGATCGATATGCACAGATGTGGAAACCAACGGCGGATGATCTCTGGAAATCCGGCGGTCGAAAAGATAGCTGAAAGGAGAAAGGCATTATTGTTTTGTTGAGTTTATGAATGCACGGTCTGTTGTTCCTGCAAACAATTTGGAAACACGAATAAAATTGTCAAGCAGGTCATAAGACATTTCTTTATCAAACCAGTCCAGAATGATACCGACCAGTGCACATTTATAAAATCGAACAAGCAGCCTTTTGTCCTGTGAAGAGATGGAAAGTGTTTCTGTAAGAATATCAATATAGTTTTTTACAAAATAGAAGGTAAATTCTTCTAATTGGTTTAAAAATATATCGCGTTGTAACGAATGGTAAATATTAAGAATCGCTTTCTTTCTCTTCAGGCTTAATTGAATAATCGGTTTTATGCAGTCGGAAGCATTTTCAAACTGCTGGTAGTTTGCAATAATTTCATCTGCTTCTCTTTTTATAATTCGTTCTAAAAGATCAGGAATGTCCCGAAAATGATAGTAGAAAGTGTTTCGGTTAACCTGACAGCGGTCTGTAATATTTTTTACCGTAATCTTATTGTATGGTTTTTCTTCTAATAATTCCCAAAAAGAATCAATAATAGCTATTTCAGTTCGATTCATAATGCAATTCTCCAAAATTTCAGTCTGTTTTCCGTCAATTGTAACACAAAAATCAAAATTCGACAATCTTTTACGTGAATGCAGAAGAAACATTCTTGTGCATGTTGCCCAATGGCAATTTGCATCTATCGTACAACATGAATTTTGCCATTCAAAAGTCACTTCTTTATACTTTAGATAAAAATTAATATAAAGGAGGGCTTTATGAATCACGTTATTACGATTACACGGCAATTTGGCAGCATGGGCAGACATATTGGCATGCAGGTTGCTGAAATCATGGGATATAAATACCTGGATCGCGATATTTTAGAAGATACCGCGAAAACAATGGATGTCAGTTTGGAGCGGCTGTTTTTGCTGGAAGATAAAAATATTCAGGGATACCATCGCATGGCTTATCCATTTGGCTTTGGTGATGGAGTGATGCAGCGAAAGATGTTTCAGGTGCAAAGTGAATTGGTGAAAAAGTATGCCGGTACAGAGGACTGCGTCATCATTGGACGATGTGCAGATTACGTATTAAAAGATTGGGATAATGTTTTCAGCGTATTTATTTATGCACCATATCTGGACCGCATTTCAAACAGCGTAGAAAAGCTGGGTATTAAAGCTTCAGAAGCAAAAATTATTGTCGATGAGGTTGATTATGCAAGAGAGCTTTGCTATGAGAAATTTACAAAAACGGAATTTAATACAACGAATTACAGGGATTTGCTGATCAATAGTTCTATTCTTGGCAGACATCGGACAGCTGATCTGATTGCCGGTATGGCAAAAAAGTATTTTAAAGAAGGATAGGAGAAGAATATGAAAAAAAAGAAAATTGGCATTATCGGTGGTGGAATTTCCGGAGCTGCACTTGGGTATCATTTGAGCCTGTATGAAGATGCAGAAATTGTATTGTTTGAAAAAGACCGCATTGGCTGCGGAACAACGGCAAAATCAGCCGGAACAGTATGTTTATTTGACGATTCACTAAACAACCGGTATTGGGATGTTCGTTTATACGGATTTGAAACTTATCGGAAGATGGAAGCTGAAGAAAAAGGGTCTGCAGGATTTGACCAGACGGGAACACTGGTTGTTGCAACCTCTGAAGAAGTAGAAAAGACGATAAAAACGGGAATTGCACTGGCAAAAGCTGCCGGATATTCAGGAGAATATATTACGGATAAAGACAAAATCCGGGAAATTCTGCCGGGCATTAATACGGATCCGATTTTAGGAGCCGGTTATACAAAGGATGATGGATATTTTGACGGTACAATGATCTCTAATACGTTTGTAAAGAAGATGAAGGCAAATGGCGGGACCGTATATACCGGAATCGAAGTGACAGAATTAATAAAAGAGAAGGGTGCGGTTACGGGATTAAAGGTTTCTGATGGAACATCTTATGAATTTGATATCGTAGTTGACTGTACCGGACCTTGGAGCCGATTTACCGGAGAGATGGTGGGCATCGATGTACCAATCTGGCATACAAAAGCGGAAGCATTTTTCCTTGCACCTCCTGTGAAGAGGGAAAACTATGTATTTCCGGTTATTAAATATCCGGCATTTTATGGTTTAAGAGCAGGAGAGAATGTATTTATCTGCAAATCCCATCTGTCGATGGATCTGGACGATCCAATGCATGCCGGACAATGGAATCCTGATCTTCTTCCGCAGACCGGTGGTACCGATGAATATTTTATTGAATTTTTGTTTGATCAGATGGATACTTATATTCCGGAATTGGCAGACAGCGGATTGTCGTCTTCGTGGCTTAGCTATCGTGCGGAAACAAGGGATTTTCTTCCAATTATTGGAGAAACTCCTCTGAAAAACTATCTGCTTGCAACCGGCTATGGAGGAAACGGAGTAATTGAAGCACCTGCGGTCAGCCGTGATCTGGCGAAATATATTATGCGCGGAGAATCCACAATGCTGTTGGAAGAATGGGCATTTCAGAGACTTTTGAAGAAATAAGAGGTGTTTGATATGAGGATAGCTGTATGTGTAAAACAGGTACCTGTTTCTGAACAGGTAAAGATGGATCCGGTGACGCACAGTCTGATACGTAACAATATAGAGATGGGGATGAATGCTGCGGATTGTAATGCATTGACAGAAGCAATCCGATTAAAAAAGCAGACGGGATGTTCGATTGATGTATTCACAATGGGCGGATATGAAGCACGTTCCGTGTTATTTACCGCATTGGCAATGGGTGCGGATGAAGGATATCTGGTGACGGATCGGCAATTTGCAGGAGGTGATACACTAGGCACTGCAAAAGTACTTGCAGAAGCATTGAAACATACCGAAAAATATGACCTGATTTTATGCGGCTGTTTTTCTTCTGACGGCGCAACCGGTCAAGTTGGTCCAATGATCGCACAATTGATGGAAGCAGCATCGGTCACAGAGGTAAAAAAAATCCCAAAAGTGGAAGAAGCCTGCCTGGAAGTCTGTAAAACATGGCAGGGAAAGCTGGTGCATTTAGAATTGAAGCTCCCGGCGGTAATTACAATTTCGCTCGGATGCAATACACCGATTTTGCCTACTTTGCGAAATCAGATGAAAGCGAAGAAAAGAACTCTTCATGAAATCACAAATGATGCACTTCACATGGATTCTGATGCCGTAGGGTTATCAGGAGCAAAATCACTGGTGACAGAGACTCTGTGGATAGAAAAGACGGGAAAACACAGCCATATGCTGACCGGAACCGCTGAAGAGATCGCAGATCAGATTCTCGATTTGGTAGAGGAGGCGAAGCACTAATATGCCACATGGAATTTATATATATACGGAAATCCAAGACAGCAAGCCGGCACCTTATACAGCGGAACTTGTATCTCTGGCGAAAAAACTTCAAATAAATGACCCCATTTATCTGTTTGGTCTGGAAGGAACGGATATTTTCTATGAGCAGGAAGCGGCTGTAGCTATTGCAGATTATATGAAAAAAAATGATCCTAAAATTGTCATTGTACCGGCAATCGGGACTGCAAAGGCTGTCTTTTCAAGAGCAGCTGTGATACTGGATATCGGAATGACGGCAGACTGTACAGAATTATATGTAGAAAACGGAGTTTTTAAACAAAAAAAGCCGGCTTTTGGAAATGAAGTTATGGTTGTAACGGAAGAGAAGGATTTTCCTGCACTTGTAACCGTTGTTACCGGCAGATACAAAGGAACAGAGGAATATGGGATTGAGGATGTAACGATATTAAAGCCTGAGATATCCGAAAAAAGTGTACAATTTCTGGATGCTTCCGTACAGCAGACGGATGAAATCTCTGATGCAGAAATCATTCTGGCTGTTGGGAGAGGTGTCATGGAACAGCAGGGATATGAGACTGCAGTACAGCTTGCCCAAAAGATGGGAGCGGCAGTCGGAGGTACGAGGCCGTTAGTTGATCAGGGTGTGATTCCATTTGAACATCAGATCGGACAGACCGGATGCGTGGTACATCCAAAGTGTTGTATCTTTGCGGGCGTTTCCGGAGCAATACAGCATACGGAAGGAGTGCGGGATACCAATCTGACAATTGCGATCAATCATGATCCGAATGCGGCAATCTTTTCCTTTGCGGATTATGGTATTGTTGCAGATGTAAATGACATAATGAATCAATTGATAGAAAAATTGTAGGAACTGCTTATGAAGAAGGAATTAGATTATATCGCTGACAGAATTGAAACGTATATCAATGATACGAAGAAGATCACGGCTACTCCGGGACAGGGAGTGACACGGCTTCCATTTACGCTGGAATCAAAGCGCTGTGTCCATTATCTGGAAGAAAAAATGAAAGCTCTGAGTCTTGACGTCGTTGAGGATGCTTCCGGCGCTGTCATCGGTGTCTTAAAAGGGAAATCGGAACAGCGCATGATGATCGGCTCTCATTATGATTCCGTGGAACATGGCGGTGCATACGATGGAATGGCAGGCATTCTATGTGGATTGGAAATTGCAGCTTATTATATCCGCAATCGGATTACCCCGCCATATACGCTGGAAATTGCCGGACTAAATGATGAAGAGGGAGAACGATTTGGCGGAGGATATCTGTCCAGTAAAGCATTTCTGGGCAAATGGACGACAAACGATCTGAAATATTATGTTGACAAACATGGAATCTCTTATTATGAAGCCATGATCTTATATGGATATGCACCGGAGCATCTGATGAGGGCGGAACGTCCACGAAAGGGATGGAAAGGATATCTTGAAATTCACGTGGAGCAGGGGCCTGTCATGGAAAGTCAGGGAGTTGAAATTGGTATTGTTGAAACAATTGTTGCGATTCAAAGATATTATATTACCATTGTCGGAAAAGCAGATCATGCCGGGACACAGCCGATGAATACACGGAGTGATGCGGTGATGGCTGCGATGGATATTATATGTCATATGAGAAGCTATGTGCAGGAACATCAGGGAATGGTTGGAACAGTCGGTGAAATTCACGTTTATCCGAATGCAATCAATATTGTTCCTGAAAAGATTACGTTCTCAATTGATGTACGAAGTGCAGATCAGTCATGGCTGAATGAATGTATTCATCAAATTTCCGAAGATTTAAAGGAGAAAGAACTGGAAGGATTTTCCTGTGAGATGAAACCGACATTGTCCAATACGGTAACCGGGATGAAACCGGAATGGATAAAGGAACTGCAAAAAAGTGCAGACCGACTGGGATTTTCTAATATGATGATCAACAGCGGCGCTGGTCATGATGCGGCAATTATCGGAAAAGAAGTGGATACGGCGATGTTATTTGTGCCAAGTGTCGGTGGAAGAAGTCACATTCCGGAAGAATATAGTGATGAGCGAGATTTGGCAAAGGCAGTTTTGACTGCCATCGATTTTATTAATCATATGGATGAAGAAAGGAAGAGTGAATGATATGGGATATCGGGAAGATTTATTGGGAACGAGAGCTGAGGTACATCCGGGTTTATGGGCAGTGATTCCGCCAAATGGATTGGTGAACAATGTAATTCCTTATATCAAAGGATGCAAAGTCAGCGTAGTTGCATCACCTAAGATGGGAGCAAGTTTTGTTCAGTACATCGTGGAAGCTGCTTCTGATGGAAAAACAGTAGATTTGTTTGGAAAAAAGGAACACGAAGAAAGTTTTATTTATATTATCAGCGGTGATGTGAACGTTACCATTGATGGAACCGTATATGAAATGACAGATGGAGGATACGGATACGCTCCGGCGGGCGTAGGAATCGGTTTTGAAAATAAAAGTGAAACAGCCAGAATCTTGCTGTATAAGCAACGATATGTTACATTAGATGGCTGCAAACCTTATGTTGTAACAGGTAATGTAAATGACATTGAATATGTAATCTACGATGATATGGAAAATGTTTTTATTAAGGATTTGCTTCCAACGGAACTCGGATTCGATATGAATATGCACATTTTATCATTTGATCCGGGTGCAAGCCATTCAATTGTAGAAACACATGTTCAGGAACATGGAATGTATATTCTGCAGGGAGAAGGCATGTATCTGTTAGATAAGACATGGATGGGCATTAAAAAAGATGATTTCGTGTGGTTTGGTCCATACTGCCCGCAGTGTTCTTATGGAGTAGGAAGAGAGCCATTTGCATATATTTATTCAAAGGATTGTAATCGAGATGTCGAAATATAGAGACTGTCATGTGGAATTTCTGATTCGGAAAATGGACACATTCAAAACGAAAGGGCGGGGAACGACAAGACTGCCGTTTTCAAAAGAAGAGATGGATGCGAGAGCATTTCTGATGAATTATATGAAAGAAATTGGTCTGATCGTAACGGTTGACAGTATTGGCAATGTATGCGGCTGCCTTCCGGGAAGTGATCGTCAGCTTGCACCGGTATGGACAGGATCTCATATTGATACCGTGCTGGAAGCCGGGATGTTCGATGGTGTTGCAGGTGTTGCAGCAGGTTTAGAGGCTGTCAGATTGATAAAAGAACGGGATATTCCACATAAGCGGGATATCTGTGTATGGATTTATACTTCTGAAGAATCCACACGATTTCAGATGGGATGTATCGGAAGCAGAGCAATGGCAGGATATCTGGAAAAGGAAGAGTTGTCTTTTGTAAAGGATCAGGATGGAATCTCTCTAGAACAATTATTGTTGAAACATGGTTTTTGTCTTAATAACTATGATTCTGTTTTAAAGAAGAAAGGGGATGTCTATGCGGCAGTAGAGCTGCACATTGAACAAAGCCCGCATCTGGAACAGAATCAAAAGCAGATAGGCATTGTAGATGCAATCTGTGCACCGAGCAATCTTATGCTTACACTAGAAGGGGAACAAGCTCATGCGGGAGGAACTTCTATGCAGATGCGCCGGGATGCATTTATGGCCGCAAGTGAGATCAGTCTTGCATTAGAACAGTGTACAAGGCGTGGAACAAGTGCCTATACAACCGGAACGGTTGGATTTGTTGAAGTCATTCCCAATGCGGTAAATGTCATTCCGGGCAAGGTGAAAATGTCTGTTGATGTCCGGGATTGTGAAGCTGTCTCCAAAAATAAAGTTATCCGGGAATTTCTTTTTGAAGCAGAAATAATTGCAAAAAAAAGAAAGATAAAGCTGACGACAGAAGAAAAATGCAATGACATGCCGATAAAGTGTGACAAAGAAATCGTGCATACGATCGATAAGATCTGTGAGAAAAAGGGAATCTCTTATATGCATATCGTCAGCGGCGCATACCATGATTCACTTTTTATCGGTACATTTGCACCAGTTGCCATGATCTTCGTACCGAGTAAAAATGGGATTAGCCATAGTCCTGTTGAGTGGACGGAATTTGCAGATATTGAAGCAGGAACCGATGTGTTAACGGATGTACTGCTTAAACTGGCAAATGAAGGATGATGATAAAAATATTGCATATTTTTTGAAAAATCAGAATAGACAACATGCATGAAAATAAAACGGCACAGATGTGCGAACTGCACAGTTTCCTCTGAATCACATAACTTTCAAAAAGTCTCAAAAATGGCTTAAAATAAGGGAAAATCGAACAAAATCAATGATTTTACAATGATAAAAAAAAGAAAAACAGAAGAAAAAAACATGTTTGACTTTCAAGATGGACTAGTGTATAGTCTCTGAATATACAAGGACGTATATTGAATCGGGAATGGTATCCGACTTCATTATATGTCCTTTTTCTAATTAAGAAAGGAGAAAAAAAGAAATGAAAAAAATGTTAAGTTTATTATTAATGATGGTAATGTGTGCAGGATGTCTGATCGGATGCGGAGGAACTTCCAAGTCAGAGTCTGATACAACAGAGTCAAAGGAATTAACTTCCATCGTTGCATTAGGAGAATATGATCCACAGATTTCCGGACAGCAGATTATTGCACAGGAAAAAGGATATTTTAAAGAAGAAGGATTAGATGTGGATTTACAATTATTGACGGATCCATCGGTATCGACGACAATGATTGCTTCGAATGAAGCACAATTCTATTCTGTATCAAATTATCAGGCAATCAATCTTGTTGATAAAGGCACGGATGTATGTCTGCTGGCACCGACAGTAAATGCAGGAAATACGCAGGTTGTTGTAGCCGGAAAAGATTCCGGTATTGTTCATGCAAAAGATATGGAAGGCAAAAAGATGGGTTATACGGATGGCGCAGGTGTTATCGTAGCAGTGAAAAATATGTGTGATGATCTGGATGTCGATTTTGATTCGATTGAACTTGTCAATCTTCAGGCTTCCGATATGCTTGCTTCTTTAGAAAGTGGTGATATCGATTGCTTTGCAGCATGGGAACCATGGGGAATCAAAGCTGAGGAAGCAGGCGCGAATGTGTTATTTACCGGTACCAAATCATATTTTCCGGAAAATAAAGGTGATGTCGATTACTTGGATTTTATGGTTGCAATTAACGCAAACAGAGAATATGTCGAAGAGCATCCGGAAACTGCAGAAGCTTATGTAAAAGCAATTATAAAAGCAACAGAATATATAAATGAAAATATGGAAGATGCTGCTAAGATTATTGCGAAAAATATTGATCTGGATGAAGATACCTGTCTGGCGATCATGCAGAAAAATGATTACCATGTAGAATATAATCAGACATTCAAAGATTCCTGCGATTCCCTTGCAGCATATATGAAAGAATCCGGATTGAATACATCGGAAGTAACATTTGATCAGTATGCCTATACCGACATTTTAAAATCTGTAGACAGTTCTTTAGTATCTTACAAATAAACAGTGGAGGAAAGAGAAATGGCAGTTATTATTGATCATTTATATAAAGCATACGAAGAAAAAAATGGAGAAATGCAGTATGTGTTAAATAATTTGAGTTTGACGATGGAAAAAGGAGAATTCATCTGTGTGCTTGGAAAATCCGGATGCGGAAAATCAACGCTGCTTAATTGTCTCGCCGGTTATCTGAAACCGGATAAAGGAACTATTACCGTAGATGGCACTTCAATCAGCGGTCCCGGACCGGAGCGTGGAGTTGTATTTCAGCAGCATGCATTATTCCCATGGAGAACGGTGCTGAAAAATGTTCAATTTGGTCTTGAAATGAAAGGGGTAAAGACTTCCCGGGAGACCGCGATGAAATACATTGATATGGTCGGATTAAACGGATATGAGAATAAATTTCCATCCGGGCTTTCCGGCGGAATGGCACAGAGAGTTGGAATCGCAAGAGCATTGGCCAATGATCCGGAAGTTCTTCTGATGGATGAGCCGCTTGGTGCGTTGGATGCATTGACACGAGATTCCATGAGAAGAGAGATTGAGAGAATCTGGAAATTAACTGAAAAAACAATTCTGTTCATTACGCACAGTGTACCGGAAGCCGTCTTTTTGGCAGATCGCGTTATCATATTAAATAAAGGAAAGATACAGATGGATCAGAAAATTAATCTTCCTCGTTCCAGAAATATCAATGATCCGAAGTTTACAGCGTACGTGCAGCAATTTGAAAGTGCAATTACCGGTGTGTCATCAGACAGCGTGATAACAGAATAGAGGTGAAGGATATGAAGAGAAAAAATAAAGTCGTTTCCTATCAGACAGCTGCTTTAATGAGAGCAAAACAGGATAAATATTTTAAAATAATCGCTCTGATTGGATTTCTGCTTCTGTGGGAACTATTTGGAAGAGTAAATTTACATACATTGTGGATTGAACCAAAATTTCTGCCAATGCCATCAGAAATTATTATGGCAGTCGTTACTTATATTCAGGCCGGAACATTCTGGGGACATGTCGGTATCAGTCTATACCGGGTATTTGTAGGATTTGTGATTGGAGTGATACTTGCCATCATCATGGGAGGGGCAATCGCCTCCTTCCGTTTGGCAGATAATATGATTTCGCCGATCCTGAATTTATTTGGACCGATTCCGATTATGGCATTTTTGCCGATGTTTGTATTATGGTTTGGAATTGGAGAATCTTCAAAAATTATTCTGGTTACATATGCCACAATTATCTATATGGTATCGTATGTATCCAGCGGGATTAAGAATACGGATCCGGTTTTGATTCGCTCTGCATCTTCACTTGGAGCAAGTCCGCTGCAGATTTTCTTTAAAGTAAAATTTCAGTCAGCTCTTCCACATATTTTTGAAGGAATGAAAGGTGCTTTAGGAGCTGCATTTGGGGCAATGGTAGTCGCCGAGATGATGGGAGCTTCAACCGGTCTTGGATACATTATAGTATTCTCGAAAAACTGGTTTAAAATGTCCGATATGTTTATGGCGGCGATTGTGATCGGATTGTTGTATTCTGTTATCTTTGCAATCTTGTCATTAATTGAAAGCAAGTTATTCCGCTGGAAGACCTCCGGTGTCAACAGTGCAGTAGAAAGCTAAGGGAACGAAGCAATGTATGATAAATTAATTGTAAATGGGACGATTGTATGTGCAGAAGGAATGTTCCGTTCTGATATCGCAATCCAAAATGGAAAAATATGTGCAGTCGGTACGGAATTTGAGGAACAGGCAAAAGAATACGCAGATGCATCCGGAAAACTGATTTTCCCGGGAGCCGTGGATGCGCATTTTCATATTGGCGAGTATGAAGCGGATTTTGAAGATATGAGAACTTCTACGATGGCAGCTGCTGCCGGAGGAGTAACAACAGGCATTGATATGCCATTAAATCTGTATTCTCCGTCTGTATTGACAAAGGAAGCATTATTGCTGAAAGATCGTCAATTAAATGAGGAATCTTACATTGACTATGTCATGTGGGGAGGCCTGACTCCATATAGCATTCCAAATTTAAAAGAAATGCATGATGCAGGAGCCGTTTCGTTTAAGTGCTTTATGTCGGGCGGCGGCAATGATTTTGCAGCCCCGACCATCGGAGAAATCAGGCAGGCAATGCAGATTATTTCGTCTTTTCATGGACTTGCCGGTTTTCATTGCGAAGATTTTTCGATCATTGACTATGAAAGAGCAAAGGTGCGGACATTGAAACTGGATGGAAGGCAGGCCTTTCTGGATTCCAGGCCGCTGACAGCGGAATTGATTGCAACTCAGACGATCATTGAACTCTCGAAAGAAACCGGCTGCCGCGTCCACATCTGCCATGTCAGTGATCCAAAAGTAGCACGGCTTATTGAACAGGCACAGCTGGAAGGCGTTGATATCACGGCGGAGACTTGTCCTCACTACCTGACATTCTGTGAAGATGATTATCTGGAAAAAGGATGTGCATATGGCTGTGCACCTCCAATGAAAAGTGCAGACAGCCGGGAAGGTCTTTGGGAATATGTAAAGAAGGGGATTCTAAGCTGTATTGCCTCTGATCATTCTCCGGGAATGCCGGAAAATCGTTCTGATGTCGGCAGAGCAACGTATGAAACCGGTTTTGGCATCAGCGGTGTGCAGACGATGTTTCCGGTCATTTATGACCAGGGAGTCAATAAACGAAAGATGGATCCGTGCCTGCTTGCAGCAGCTCTTTCTACTAATCCGGCAAAGAGATGGGGATTATATGGTAAAAAGGGCGATATCAAGCCCGGATTCGATGCGGATCTGGTGATTTTTGATCCGGAGAAAACATGGACCATTGACCAAAATCTTCTATATTATAAGGTGAAGTTAACGGCATTCCATGGGCTGACAGGAAAAGGGGCTGTCAGCAGCACCCTGATCCGTGGACAGGAAGTCTGTCATAACGGAAAAATACTTGTCGATCATGGATATGGAAAACGTATATTATAATAACCTTTTTGCATAAAATGCAGTTTGGATCAAATAAATATGATCAATATTTTTCAGATCAAGTGATAAAAGCTCTTTTATCTGCTCAATGCGGTGAATCATTGTATTGCGGTGGATATAGAGCTTTTTGGCTGTCTGAGAGACATTTTGACCGCACTGTAAATAAGTGTAAAGTGTCTGCATCAGGCAGGTGTCATTGGAGCGGTCATAGTCATCCAAAGGCTTTAATGCAGTTTCATAATAATCATATAATTGGGCAGTCGTCATGTTCGTGGCGAGCATATGATAGATCAGATCATCATAATAATAAAAAATGGATTGATCCTTATGAAGCGTTTTTCCAAGTTCAACGGCACGAAGTGCTTCCATATAAGATTGGTGTATGGTTTGAGCACCATGTAAGATCCGGCTGAATCCAAAGATACATCCGGGATCAAATGCATGAATCCGATTACTCATTTCTGAAGCCAGATCCTTCAGCCAATCAATGGAATCTATCATCGGATGTTTTCTTGGATACAAAAATCCAACCAGATCATGATTATAGATCGTGTAATGAAATTCAAAAGAAAAATTTGTCTGAAGAACATAGATAGATTCGATAATCCTGTTAAGAAAAGACTTTTGCTTTAACAAAGTCAGTTCTTTGTATTTTGTGGAGCGAAGAACAACGCAGATGCGGTCGCTCACAAAATCAAATCCGTATTGTCTGCATAATAACTCGACTTCCGTGTGATTTTTTGAAGTTCCGGATAAGATTGTTTGATAGAATGATTCCCGGTACGCATTTCGATTATCAACTGCAATTTGATTTCTGATCAGAACAATTTCAAGGATTGACCGGATATTCACAATAATGGAATGTTGTTTCCCGGATAAATGTTCATTGAGCGATAAACAGATAAAGAAACCGGATAATTGTCTTTTCTGAAAAATCGGATAAATATAGAACAGGTACGTATCTTCCTGAAACAAGATCAAATGCTCAATTACCGGTTTTGATAAATCAGAGATATCCTCCAACAGGCGGCGGCATTCTGCATCCGCAAATATATAGTTTGATTCTTTGTGAAATGGGAATGGAAAAGAAATCCCACTGTCCGGTGCGATAAAATAATCTAATATCTGAAATGTAGACGAAGTCAAAAACACAGGAAGATGAAGCGTAGAAGATATTTTCTTTAATACCGGAACCGCTTTGTGATATTTTAAAGCAGTTTCCATAATATCACGATAGGTGATCATCCATTGTTCACTTTCACTCATTTCATTGCGAAACATTTGATAGTACACAAGATTTACAATTTCTTCCATCGTCGAGGAAAAAGGAATTGAAAAAATCGGAAAATTCAGTGCATTTGCCTGTTCGATCATTTCTTTCGGGATTGAATCCATATAGCGATGCATCTTAATCCCCAGTCCGCTGCACCCTTGCTCATAAAGACTTTGAATAATCGTTTTATAAATATCGGTTGAGGTAAAGATATATCCGGTAGACAGAACTAACTCGTTCTTTTTCAGCCATGGAACCGTGTCAGGGTTGTCCATAATATTAATGCCTTGAATCGGATTGGTAATACCGCTCGCGCCGGCAAGACAAATAAATTGTGATTCTTCTTGTGATTGCTGTAACAGCCATTGAATGGTTGGGGTCATAATTCTTCCTTCTTTTCCTGATTTTTCTCTATCATATCATGAAGATGAAGAATTTAATATCAGCTGAATTTAAAAAAGAATTTTTGAAAGAAAAACAAAACGTTTTCTTTCAAAAATAATGAGTGTATAAATATGCATAGTGAATTGTAGTTCCGACGTTCTCATGGTATAATGGAAAAATCAAATGCAAAAATGTAATCTTGTCATTGTTTTGCGGAGGATTTATCAAGTTGATGGAGAAATCGGGAGGAGCGGAAGCATTCAGTCAAAGTGTCTACCGATTTGTAAATACGAAATTTAAAGCACAGATTTGTGCCTGGGCAGGAGGAATTCTGATCTTTTTCTCAGATGAAAAAGGCAGAAGAAGCAGCATCACATCGGGAATATTCCTTTGAAGATGATACCGTGGATGTCCGGGAATCAGGAGAATATTCAAAAAGCAATGCAAAACCGCTCATGGTAATTTTACCGATCATTATTGTGTTTGCGACATTATTTATCACACTTGCACCGCTCGGATTCCCATTTAAGAAAGTCGATGGCAATGAATTCCGTATTGCATTGACGATGGGATATTTTTTTTGTGCCGTTGTGCTTATGATTTTGATCAGATTTTATAAAGTAAAGACATTTAACGATACATTTAAGATTTATGTCAACGGTATGAAAGGTATGACAGACGTTGCTATTACATTGATTTTAGCATGGTCTCTTGGCAGCATGATCAGTGCACTCGGAACAGCGGAATTTATTGTTGATGCAATGAAGAGCGTGCAGTTCTCTGCCGCGCTTGTTCCGGCTGCAATCTTTTTATTCGGTGCGTTTGTGTCCTTTTCAACAGGAAGTTCCTGGGGAACATTTGCAAATTTGCATAACTGCTCAGCCTTGCATATGGCAGTTACTTCATCAAGACGAATGTGTTTTCCGTGGCAATGGCTTCGTCGCTGAAAGTTCTAACGGTTTCTGCTTTACCAGGACACTCGCCATAACCGCTGACGCTTAGGATGGCGAGTGATGAGGATATACGAAAATCGTTCTCTTTGCCTATCAAGCAATGCCATCATAAGCAAGCTTCTGTGTCATTGCTCATGATAGACAGCGTTCAGCTTTGCTGTCCGCAAACGATTTTCTGTGTATAGGGCAGAAGCCGTAAGAACTTTTAGGCGCTCCTGCAGATATTGCCGGCAGAAAACACGTTCGTCTTCTGTAGGTTGTGATGCTGCAATTTTAAAAATACTTCGGATTGCAATCAGCTGGAGAGTTGTAGAAGAACTAAGACCGCAATCTGATAGCAGAAAGAGTTCTTCGAATGTGATCATTGTGCGGAGCATTCGAACAACTTGGAGTATTACTTTGCTTGTTAATACAAGCATTTAGTAATACCCATGCAAGGTGTTCCCAAGAGAACGAATGTAATGAAGTTCGAT